>Ga0193728_1000060_pt1 | contig 44525 bp, 39 predicted proteins | sample U1c1metaG_FD_143037 | JGI IMG/M metagenome (GOLD analysis project Ga0193728, IMG submission 143037) | Soil microbial communities from a riparian zone of the East river system, Colorado, United States - U1c1 | ecosystem: Environmental > Terrestrial > Soil > Riparian zone | place: USA: East River... | reverse complement strand
AAGTACACCCCGTCCACCGAGGCCATCGGCGCGATGTCGCACGCGCCCAGACACTCGAACGCGCGCACATTGAACGCCGCGTCCTCGCTCGCCGCTTCGCGCATCGCGTCATACAGCGCATCGGCGCCGCGCAACGAGCACGAGATGTTCGTGCATACATACACGCTCGTCGCGCCCACCGGCTCGGTCTCGAGCATGTCGTAGAACGTCACCACCGCATCCAGCTCCGCGGGCGTAACCCTCATCACGCACGCGGCCTGCTCGATCGCCTCCGGCGAGCACCACCCGTGCACGCGCTGCACTGCCCGAAGCGCCGGCAGCGCCGCCGAGCGCGTGTCCGGGTACAGCGCCATGTGCGCTTCGATCTCCCTGCGCAACTCCTCCGGCACCGGTGTCGTCGCAGGGTCGGGGATCGTCGCCGGCGCCTTTTCCAAGTCGGCCGGCTTGTCCCACCCCCGAGAGGTGGCAGGGGAGTTCATCTGTCTATGCCTCCCAGGATCGGATCGAGCATCGCCGTCGTGGCGATCATGTCCGCGATGTAGCTGCCCCGGCACATCGGCCCGAGCGCCTGCAAGTTCACGAACGACGGGTCGCGCATGTGCACCCGCGCGGGCTTCGAGCTGCCGTCCGAGCGCACGTAGCAGCCGAGCTCGCCCCGGGGGGACTCGATCGGGTTGTACACCTCGCCCGGCGGCACCCTGAACCCCTCCGTCACGAGCTTGAAGTGGTGGATCAGCGCCTCCATCGAGGTCGCGAGCTCGTGCCGGGGCGGCAGCGCGACCTTGCGGTCGGAGGTGATGTGTGGCCCTTCGGGCAGCCCCTCCAGCGCCTGCTCGATGATCTTCACCGACTCGTATATCTCCGCCAGGCGCACCGCGAACCGGTCGTAGTTGTCGCCGACGCTGCCCACCGGGATCTTGAACTCGAAGTCGTCGTAGGAGCTGTACGGCGCCGCCTTGCGCAGATCCCACGGGTTGCCCGCCGCGCGCAGCAACGGACCGGTCACGCCGAGCCCCAGCAGCGTCTCCGCGTCCAGCGCACACGTTCCGCGCAACCGCTGCAGCACGATCTCGTTGGAGTTCAGGATCGCCCCGTACTCGTCCGCGCGCCTGGGCATCACCTGAAGGAACTCGCGCAGCTTCTGCGCGAACCCGGTCGGGATGTCCTCGATCACCCCACCCACCTGGAAGTAGCGCGTGTGCATGCGTGCTCCGGAGGACATCTCGAACAGGTCGAGGATCAGTTCGCGCTCGCGCAGGCAGTACAGGAAGATCGAGCTCGCACCGAGATCCAGCGCGCTCGTGCCCAACCAGATCAGATGCGAGGCGATGCGGTTCAACTCCAGATGGATCACGCGCAGGTACTGGGCGCGCCTGGGAATCTCGACCTCCACCAGCGTCTCCACCGCGCCGACGTACGCCATCGCGTTGAAGTAGTAGGCCAGATAGTCCATCCGCTCGACGATCGGGATGACCTTCCAGTAGGCCTTGTCCTCGGCGGTCTTCTCGATCCCCGTGTGCACGTATCCGACGATCGGTTTGAGATCCCTGACGACCTCCGCCTGCAGTGTGACGAGCAGCCGCAGGACGCCGTGCGTGGCCGGGTGGTGGGGCCCGAAGTTGAGCGTCAGCAGCTCGTCCGTCGTCTCGACGCCTTCGATCTGCTCCTGCACGCGGTCAAGCTCGATGTCCTGCTCGCCGCGGCGGTACTCGGACAGTGCGGGACTCTCAGCCGGCGTTGGACTCACTCGCTACGCCCCTCCAGCCATTTGGCCTCGTCGCGCGTGAATATCACCGGTTCGCCGCCGACCGGAAAGTCGCGCCGCTGGGGATGGCCCTCGTAGTCCTCGGGCATCAGTATCCGGCGCAAGTCCCGGTGTCCCTCGAATACGACCCCGAACATGTCGTACACCTCGCGCTCCTGATGGTCGGCCGTCGGCCAGTCCGCGGTAACCGACTCGACCCGCGGCGCGTCGATGGGAAGGCGCAGCTTGACCGTGACGCGATCGACCCTGCTCATGTCCAGCAGCTCGTACACCACGCCCAGCCGCGGCTCTTCGGGGTAGTGGTCGACGCCGTGCACGCTTGCCAGGAACCCGTATCCCTTCGCGCGCAGCGTCTGTAGCACCGCGCGGATCCGCGCGGGATCGATTACGACTGTCGCCCGGTTGCGGAAGTACACGGTCTCGATCGCCGCGTCACCCAGCTCGCGGGCGAGCAGCTCCAGCCCCGTGGCGTCAGGCATTCAAGCGCTCCCGTTATGCCGACAGGTGCGGTGAGCGGCGCCAACAGCACTGGATGAAAGAACTGGCTTTGGCTCACCCATCCATAGCCCGCGCGTTCTACAGCTACACATCTGAGGGAGCCTCCTCGGTGCCGACGGCGCCATACCGCTCGCGCCAGCCCATGTCCGGGTGCTCCTGCACCAGCCTGCGCAGCTTCAATAGGCCATGAATCAGCGCCTCGGGGCGCGGCGGACACCCGGGTACGTGCACGTCCACCGGCATGAACTTATCGGCCGGCACCAGCGCGTAGTTGTTGAACACGCCCATCGAACTGCAGCACGCGCCCATCGAGATCGCCCACTTCGGCTCGAGCATCTGGTCGTACAGCCGGCGAATGATCGGCGCCATCTTGATCGACACCCGGCCCGCGAGAATGATCAGGTCGGCCTGGCGCGGGGAGGCCCGGAACGCCTCCGAGCCGAAGCGCGCGATGTCCATGCGCGGGCCCGCCGCGTGAAACTGCTCCATCGCGCAGCACGCCAGGCCGAACCCGAGCGGGAAGAACGAGCTCGACCGCGCCCACGCGACCGCTTTGTCGAGCGTCGTCGTCAACGTGCGTTCTTCCACGTAGCGTTCGAGCTCCGTCCCCTCCAGGTGCGCCGGCTGGTTGGCGCCTTCCAGATCGCCTCCGCGCAGCAGCTGCGCCGCGTTCAGCGACTGCACGCGCAGATCCGCGCTCGCGCCACCCTGTCCCGGGGCCTTGCCGCCGGGACGGAGGACCTCACGTTTTAGCTCCACTGCAGCGCTCCCCGCCGCCACACGTACACGAACGCGACGAACAGCAGCACGATGAACGTGATCGTCTCCGCCAGCGCATATCCGCCGTACGCGCGCAGCTCGATCGCGATCGGGTACAGGAACACCACCTCGATGTCGAACAGGATGAACAACATCGCGATCAGGTAGAAGCTGATCCCGAACCGCATCCCCTGCTTGACCTCACTCGGCAGTCCGCACTCGTACGGGTCCTGCTTCTGCGCTGCCTTCCGTCGCGGTCCAATCGCCGAGTTCAGCAGCGAAAATGCGATGCCCACGCCCCCGCCGAGCAGGACGAATACGATCGCGGGGAGGTAGCTGCGCAGCACTAAGGGCTGTTATATCACCGCTTGTGTCAAAGTGTTACATAGTGACGATCGGCTCGAAATCCGTGACCCCCGGCGCGACTCGGGTGTGATCCGGGCGTGACCCAGGCTGTCCTCGCGGGGGCCCTCGCGGTCGCCGTTCTCAATGCGCTTCCGGCTCTGCTCGGCGCCTGGCGCTGGTACCGAGGCGAACCGAGCAGCGCGTTCTGGATCCTGCTGCGCGTCGGCCAGGGCTCCGCGCTGGTGCTGGCGATCGTCGCCGGCTCGCTGGCCGTCGCGGGCCACGATTCGACCGACGGGCTGTTCTACCTCTACGCTCTGCTGCCGCTCGCCGTCGCCTTCGTCGCCGAACAGCTGCGCGTCGCCTCCGCCCAGACGATCCTCGACCAGCGCGACCTTCCCGATGCCCAGGCCGTCGGTACCCTGACCGAGGCCGAGCAGCACGCGGTCGTCGCCACGATCCTCGCCCGGGAGATGGGGATCATGGCTCTATCCGCGCTCGTCGTCGTATTCCTCGCGCTGCGCGCGGCCGGGACCGCTCATGGGTTTTGAGTGCCGGCCCCCCACGCGGTACTCGCGCACGATGAGAGGGGAGGGGGGGATGTTGTTGTTGCTGTTGTGTGTGTGTGTGGAAGGGGGTGGGGTATGCATATCTATTTTTCGGTTTGTGCGCTATGGTATCGCAGTATATACAAAAGATATACTGGGTGTTTTTGCTGAGCATCCTTTCGTGGGTGCAGCGACGGAGACACCGTGCGGACGCGGTCCCGGCGGGCCTATATATTTCCCCGCGCATGAGACGTGCTCTCACGATGGCGGTCCTGCTCACGGCCTGCGCCGCTGCCCTCGGCGCCTGCGGGTCCCAGGGCAATCAGGTTGCCAAGACCAGCCCCTACTACCGCGGGTCGGTCCTGTTCCGCGACCATTGCTCGGGCTGCCACACACTCTCTGTCGTCGGCGCCCAGGGCTCGGCTACGTCCATCAAGGATCGCGTCAAAACCAGCGGGCCCAACTTCAACATCCGCAAGGAGCATGTCGAACAGGTCCTCTACGCGATCCGCAACGGCGGCTTCTCCGGCGCGATCATGCCTGAGAACATCGTCCTCGGCAACGACGCTCAGGACATCGCCGAATTCCTCGCGCACTACTCGGGCTCGCAGTCCCAGCACGTGCCCGCGACGAACATCACGCTGTCCACGAAATAGCTCAAGATCCGAGCGTTCGCTTCCGACCGCGCACGTCGGGGGCAGGGTAGGCTGCCGATCATGCTGGACCTCAAGCGGATCAGGCAGGACCCTGACGGTGTGCGCGACGCGCTGGCCCGTCGGGGGAAAGGGTTCGCGGAGATCGTCGACAAAGTGCTGGAGCGAGACGAGGCGTGGCGGACGGCGACGACCTCGGCCGAGGGCCTGCGAGCGAGGCAGCGGACCCTCGGTCCTGCGCAGGCTCTGGCATCGTCTAAAGGCCAACCGTCTCCGCAGTTGCGCTCTGAACTGAAGCAGATCAGCGACCGGGTCAAGCAGCTCACCGACGTAGCCAACCTGGCTAAGCGGGAACTGGATGCGCTGCTGCTGCCCCTCCCCAACCTGCCCGATCCATCGGCGGCGCCCGGACCCGAGGACGAGCTCGTGCGCACCGTCGGCGAGCCTCCCGCGTTCGCGTTCGAGCCCCGCGACCACCTCGACCTTGCCGGCTCGCGCATCGACATGGAGCGCGCCGCACGCCTGTCGGGCTCTCGCTTCGCCTACCTGAAAGGCGACCTCGTGCTGGTCGAGCTCGCGCTCGTGCGCTGGACGCTCGACATCATGGGTGCCCACGGCTTCGAGCCCGTGATCCCGCCCGTGCTCGTGCGCGAACAGGCGCTGTACGGGACCGGGTTCCTGCCCGACACCGAGAAGCAGATCTACTCCCTGCCCGAGGACGACCTCCACCTCGTCGGCACTTCCGAGGTCGCGCTCGCGTCGTTGCACGCAGATGAGATCCTGGAGGAGGACGCCCTGCCGCTGCGCTACGCCGGCTTCTCGCCCTGCTTTCGGCGCGAGGCCGGCGCCGCCGGCAAGGATACGCGCGGGATCTTCCGCGTGCACCAGTTCGACAAGGTGGAGATGTTCAGCTTCGTCTCGCCCGCCGACTCCGCTTCAGAGCACGAGCGCATCCTCGCGATCGAGGAGCAGATCCTGCAAGAGCTCGAGCTGCCCTACCGTGTCGTCAACATCGCCGTCTCAGACCTTGGCAACTCGGCCGCCAAGAAGTACGACTGCGAGGCGTGGCTGCCCAGCTATGACGCTTACCGCGAGCTGACCTCCTGCTCCAACACGACCGACTACCAGGCGCGGCGCCTGAACGTACGTGTGCGCGCCGAGCGCGGCACCGAGCCCCCGCACACGCTCAACGGCACCGCCGTCGCCGTCGGCCGCACGCTCGTCGCGCTGCTCGAGAACGGTCAGCAGGCCGACGGCTCGGTGCAGCTGCCCAATGTTCTTACGCCCTACGGCGCGCCGGCGCGGCTTGAGCCGGCTGTCTGACTAATAGCGGCTGCCCAGCAGCTGTATGTGATCCGCCTCGGCCGCGCCCGGGAACGGCCGGATCAGGCCGAAGCGTGCGAGCGTCGCCTGGGGCACTCCCTCCACGCCGGGGGTGTCCGAGGCTTCGCCGCGCGTGTGGGGATCGTCGGCGAACCCGCCCACCTCGATCGAGTGCTGGGGCGAGCGGTAGCCGGAGATGCCGATCAGGTGCATGTGCAGGGCGATGCCGAGCGCGTTCAGATGCTGGGCCAGCGTGGGCTCCTCACCGACGCTGTAGCTGGTGCCCGCCGCAGGGAAGAATCCGTATGAGCCTTCGGGCGAGGAGGTGAATTCTCCGATCGGGCCGGTGTACGCGCCCGCAACGCCCTGAGCGGCCAGTTCGCTGGCCGCCAGCTTGTTGAGCTTGCGTTCGAGCGAGCGTTTGTGCGAGCGCAGCGTGCTCAGCTCCGAGCTCTTGCGATCGCGGGCGCGGATGTACTGCAGTTGCCGGTTCACCAGCGCCAGATGCAGCTGGGCGACCTCGTCGCGCTGCACGAGCACCGCCCGCGTCTCCCGCGCGTGACTGGCCTCGAGCGCCGACAGGCGCTTGGTCTGGGCGGTCACCAGATGCTGCTCGACGGCCACGTGCGCCGTCGCGGTAGCGTTCTGGCGCGAGATCGCCCGCAGGTCGTCGACGCGCTCGATCAGGTCGGCGAACCCGTGTGCCTGCAGGATCACCGTGGCGATATCCGGCGGTGGCGACTCGTAGGATGCGACGACCTGGGCGACCAGCACCTGACGGTCGTGCGCGAGCTGGACCTGCAGCGATCCGAGGCGCGCGCGGGCCGTGCGCAGCTGCGCACGTAGGCTTGACAGCTGACTACGCTCCACGCTCAGGCTTGATTCCAGCGCGCTCAACCGCGTCTGCAGATCGTCGATGTTGCCCTGAAAGCCCTCGATCTGGTGCGTGTCGGCCCCGACGCCCGAGCGCAGCCGGCCTTCCCGCGCCCGCGATGCGGCGATGCGGCTTTCGAGGCTGTCCGAGGTCGAGCCGATCGCGCCCGGCACGGTGACGAGGACGGCGGCGGTCAGGGCCACGGTCAGAACAGCGCCCGCGGTGACGGGCAGATGGCGCTGGAGCAGGCGCATGAGGACTCGACAAGCTAGCCCGCGAACTGCTCGAGCACAAGCGCTTCGGAGTCCCTGCAGCGCGTCTTGCAACATGCCCAGTCGCTGGACATTAAGCAGATAGCTTCTATTGGTACTCTCAAGCTGACAGGGGTTATAAACAGTGGCTGGGGGAAGCCGGAGGGGTTCGGATCGTTCTCGCGTGGCCGCATGAAGGAGCCACGTGGAGGAGATTCAGCGAACAAAGATCCTCGAGGCGACGGCGGCGCTCGTGGCCGAACGGGGCGTGGGTGCGCTGACGCTGGGGGACACGATGGCGCGGGCCGGCGTCTCGCGTCGGGTCTTCTACGAATGCTTCGATGGCCGCGAGGCGTGCCTGCTGGCGGCGTTCGACCTCGGCGTGGAGCGGGCCGCGGAGCGGATCGCTCCCGCATACGCCGCCCAGTCGCGTTGGCGCGACGCGATCAGGGTGGGGTTGGCCGAACTGCTGCGCTTTCTCGACGACGAGCCCGCGCTGGGACGGCTGTGCATCGTGTACTCGCTGAGCGGCGGAGCGGCGCTGCTGCGCCGCCGCGCCGAGGTGCAGTCGATCCTGTGGGCGCTCGTCGATCGCGGCCGCGCCGAGGGCGCCGCCGGGCGCAACGAACCCCCGCCGGTGGTGGCCGAGGGCGTGGTCGGCGCGGTGCTGACGGTCGTCCAGACGCGCCTGCTGGCACAGGACGGCGACCCACCCGACGAACGCCCGACGATCGAGCTGTTCGGCTCGCTGATGAGCCTGATCGCACTTCCCTACCTGGGCGTGGGCGCCGCCCGGCGCGAGCTGACCCGCCCAGCCCCGGCGCAACGCACTACGAGCGGCGGTGCGAGCATGGAGCCGACGCCCTACGAGGATCTAGGTGTACGGCTGACCTATCGCACCGGTCGCGTCCTACAGGCGATCGCACGCTACCCAGGCGCCAGCAACCGCGAGGTCGCCGAACGCGCCGGCATTATCGACCAGGGCCAGATCTCCAAGCTCCTATCGCGCTTAGAGATCGTCGGCGTGATCGCCAACCTGAGCGAGGGCACCTCGCGCGGCGCCCCCAACGCCTGGCGCCTGACCGAGCACGGCGAGCGTGTCGAGCGCGGGGTCGAGGGGCGTTTCGGATCGCCCTCAGCCGACCCTGAAAGCGAGCGAGCGGGACACTCCGAGAGCCGGAGCTAGCGTCAGCCGGTAGCGCCCGGCGGCGAGCGCGCCGGGCGCGCGCAGGCGTGCGCCATTGCGCCCCGGGGCGCCTGCGATCGTGAGTGAATCGGGCAGCGTCTGCCAGCGGGTATGGCCGTGCGCCGTGACGCGCTTGGCGAGCGAGATACGCACGCGCGCCGTCATGTTCAGCGTGAACACGAACGCGACGCGCGAGACATGCGGTCGGCTGTGGCTCAGCGCTGTCGTTGCGGTTCTCCTCAGCGCGGGCGCCGACAGGATCGGGTGGAGCGGGCCGGACCCGATGCTCGGTGGTCCGGTAGGCAGCGCGCCGCCCGCCGCCGGGGGAACGGCCGGGTTTTCAGGGCCTGCCCCACCCGCGGATTCTTCGCCTTCGCCGCCTTCTTTGGGTACGCCGCCGCCTTTGGGGCTGCCATGGGATTCACCTTCTTTGCCGGGTTCGGCCGGCGGCTGGAATGCGGCGATTCCGTCGGGGGTGCCCACGCCGCTGGGCCCGTCGTAGCCCGCCCTCGCCTGACAAATGGCGGGTTTTTCCGAGCAGGAGGCCGCCTCTTGGAGTTCGCTGCAGCCTGAGAGGCCGGTTTCTTCGTCGAAGGGTGACGGGCATTCGCCGTTGGATCCCGCGGTCACGTCGTGCAGCGATGTAGGCGACGCTGCCTGGTTTTCGTAAAGCGCCTTGGCGGGATACGCGGCGCCGTGGGCTCCTCCGGCGAGTGCGAACGTCGAGGCGATCAGCGGAGACGCGAGGCTGGTGCCGCCGATCGTGCACCAGCCGGGGAGGACTTTGAGTTTGCCCGCCTGCGCATAGGTCGTTTTGCACGAGGAGTTCGTGTAGTGGACCGCGAGCCCCGTGTATGGATCAGCGTCGGCGGCGACATCGGAGACCGCGCGCTTGGCGGCGCATCCGACCGTGGGCCAGCCGGAGACGCCCAGCTGCCAGCTTGGGGCGGCGAATTCCACGCTGCAGCCTCCGCCCCCGGCGCCATTGCCGTTCCACACGCTCTCACCCGTCCATGCGCCGCCCGGCCCAAGAGGGCTCAGGCGGGTGCCGCCCACGGCGATCACGTGGGGCGAGGAGGCGGGGAACTCGGCAAACCCGCGTTCGGCTTCGTTGGGGGCGTCCCAGCTCAGATAGCCGCTGTCGCCCGCGGAGACCGTGATCGCTACTCCCGGGTGGTTGAACGCCGGGCTGTCTTCCGCGCATAGTCGTAGTTTCAAATGCCGTTCGCATTCCGGGCCGCCCCACGAGTTGGAGATCTCGGTGGCGCCCAGGGCGGCCGCTGTGCTCTCGGCCGTTTCGAGGTCTTCATACCTTGGCGAGTTGGCCTCCACCAGCAGGATGTGGCAGCTCTGACACGCAGCGCGCGCGGCCTCGACGTCGAGTGAGATCTCCAGGCCCCATCCGGTGGCTCCTTCGGCTTCTTCGCGTCGTTCGGCGTTCGCGCTTTTTTCCGCTTCTTCCAGTTCCTGTGTGGTCTGGGGGAATGGGAGGTTTTTCGCTGCCGCGCTCCCGTTCTGGTTGACCTGCGTGAAGCATCCTGCACATTCAATCAGTCCGAATTCTTCGTCGTAGGCTTCCAGATCTGCCTTCGCGGTTGGATCGTTGTATGCGTCCACCAGCGCAATCGTCTGCGTGGAGAATGCAGGGTTCGGGAGTTGGTAGGCGGCGTGCAGATCCTCGGGTCTGAGGCCGAAGCGCCTCCCGCGGGCGACGGTTCCGCCAGCAGTCGGGCGCGAACCATCCCGAGCGGATGGGTGTGAGCCCGCGCCGCCGTTGTCCTGGGCACGAGTTCCAGCGCCAGGCAACCGGCTCGCCCCGGCGTCGGGGTGGGACACACGGGGCGTACGGCGTAGTCGGATTCCGGCAGCGGTGCGACGGTCGCGGTCGCGACCGATGTGCTGAGCGTCGCGATCAGCGCGATCAGGCTCAGTGCGATGGCGGCTCCGACGCGTGTCTTCATCGTGTCTGCACGTCTCCTCCCAGGACATCGGCGGCAGCGACGTTCGGCTTGAGCCAAGGGTAGGCCAGACGGACGGGCGGGACTACGCGAGTCCCGCCTCGTTCCCGTTTAGTCTGAGAGGCAGTATGCGCCCGTTCGGCTTCCTGCTCGCCACCGAGCCGCCGCCCAAGCGGGTGGGCGTGCTCGTCGGGATCGGGGCCGTGGCGGTGTGCACGCTGCTGATCTATCCGCTCAAGCAGATCGCGACCGTCGTCTCGCTGGGGGTGGTGTACCTGCTGGCGGTGCTGATCGTGTCGGCAATCTGGGGGGCGTGGCTGGGGGTGCTGACGGCGGTGCTGAGCGCGGGGCGTTCAACTTCTTTCACCTGCCGCCTGTCGGTCAGTTCGAGATCAAGGACTCCAACAACTGGGTGGCGCTGATCGCGTTCGTCGTGGCGGCCGCCCTCGCGAGCTCGGTCGCCGAGGTCACGCGCGCGCGAACGCGCGAGGCCGAGGAGCGCCGGCGCGAGGCCGATCTCGCCGCGGAGATGGCGCGGCTGCTGTTGCGGGGCGAGGACCTGGCGCAGGCGCTGCCGACGGCCGCGGCCAGGCTGGCGCAGGTGTTGGGGCTGCACTCGGCAGCGATCGAGCTGGAGGCCATGGAGGGCGATAAGCGCCGGGTGGCGTTCCCGCTGCGCGAAGGCACCCGCCGGCTGGGGACGCTGCTGGTCGGCGCGGACACGCCCGAGGCGAGCCTGCGCCGGCTGCAGGAGCGCGTGGTGCCGGCGCTGGAGGCGCTGCTGAGCGCGGCGCTGGAGCGCGAGGAGCTGCTCGGCGAGGTGGTTGAGACGGCGTCGCTGCGCCGCGCCGACGTCGTTAAGACCGCCGTGTTGCGGGCGGTCTCCCACGATCTGCGCTCGCCCTTGACGGCTATAGCCGCGGCGGGGGAGGCGGTTGCCCTGCCGGGGCTCTCCGAGCACGAGCGCGAGGAGCTGGCGTCGGTCATCGAGCAGGAGACGCGAAGGTTGTCGCGGCTGGTAGAGAACCTGCTCGACCAGTCGCGCCTGGAGGCCGGCGTGGCTGAGCCGCACCGCGAGTGGACATCCGTCGAGGAGGTCATCGGCGCCGCGCTGGATGAGCTGAGTGCGAAGGCGGAGGAGTTCACGCCGTCGATCGATCGCGAGCTACCGCTGGTGCGCGCGGACTCCGCGCAGCTGGAGCGCGCGCTGGTGAACGTGCTGGAGAACGCCCGGCGGCACTCGGGCGGGCATCCGGTGTCGGTGCGCGCCCGCGCGGTGCGCACGCACGCGGGGGAGAACGACCGCGTGATCGTGCGCATCGTCGATCGCGGGCCAGGGATTCCGCCGCTGCAGCTGGAGCGGGTGTTCGAGCCGTTCTACCGGGCGGGCACCGCGCAGGGTGGGCACCGCGGCTCGGGGTTGGGGCTGGCGATCGCGCGCGGGTTCGTGCAGGCCAACGGGGGCAAGCTGTATGTCGAGTCGCTGCCCGGTCAGGGCGCCACGTTCGTGTTCGAGCTGCCACTGGACCCGGTCGTGCCGCCTGCGGAGGACCAGGCGCCGGTGGGGGTCGCGGGCGCGCGGGACGAGCGCGATGGCCGCTGACCCGCCGCGCGTGCTGGTTGTCGACGACGAGCTGCAGATCTTGCGGGCGTTGCGGGTCGTGCTGCGCGACGCGGGGTTCGAGGTGGTCGCCGCGCAGTCGGTCGCGGAGGCGCTGGATCGCGCGGCTGTGCGACCCCCGCAGGCCGCGATCGTCGATCTGGTGCTGCCCGACGGCGACGGGATCGTCCTCACGCGCAGCCTGCGCGAGTGGAGCGAGATGCCGATCCTCGTGCTGTCGGCCGTCGGCGAGGAGGAGCAGAAGGTCCGCGCGCTGGAGGCGGGCGCCGACGACTACGTGACCAAGCCGTTCGGCACACGCGAGCTGGTCGCGAGGCTGCAGGCGGCGCTGCGTCGCGCGTCGCCCAGCGAGGAACCGCGCATCGAGGCTGAGGGGTTGGAGGTGGACCTCGCAGCGCGGACGGTGCGCCGCGACGGGGAGCTCGTGCACCTGACGCCGATCGAGTTCGACCTGCTGCGCGTGCTCGCGCGCAATCGCGGGCGGCTGATGACCCATCGCTCGCTGTTGATCGAGGTATGGGGCCCGGGGTACGCCGACGACGTGCAGGCGCTGCGCACCCACATCGCGCGGCTGCGAGGGAAGATCGAGCCGGAGGGACCGGTGCCGCGTTACATCGTCACCGATCCCGGCGTCGGATACCGGTTCGCCGGGTAGTCACCGCTCGGGCTATGGCTGGGTAAGCCATAGCCGGTCGTTTCATCTGATTGCTGTTGGCGCCGCTTTCCGCAGCCGGCGACATATCGCAAGCGCTTTTGTGGCGGTCCATCGGTGGTGCCGTAACGAAATCGTTATGCGGACCTAGCCGATTGTCACGCGGCCGTGATGGCCGGTCGCCAATAGTGCGCTCATGGACGTTGTGGCCGTACTGCTCGGGATCGTGATGTTCTTGATCCTGCTGGCGCTGATCGAGGGAATCGACAGGGTATGACGACCCTCTCGTTGCCGGTGGGCGCGCTGATCGCGCACATGAGCGGCGCTGACGTGTTCGGGTTGGTCGTGACGGTGCTGATCATCGGTTATCTGTTTTACGCGCTGATTCGCGGGGAGAAATTGTGACCGTCACCGGTTGGCTGACGATCGTGCTGTTCGCGGTCATCCTGACCGGGGTGGCGTTGGGGCTGGGGCAGTACATGGCGAGCGTGTACACGGGCAAGCGTGTGTTCCTGTCGCCGATTGTCGCGGGACCAGAGCGGTTGCTGTATCGCGTCTTCAGGGTGGACCCCAAGCGCGAGCAGGACTGGAAGGGGTACGCGAAAAGCCTGCTCATCTTTTCACTTGCGGGCTGGCTGCTGCTGTACCTGATCCTGCGCACACAGAACGCGTTCTACGTACCACATGCGCTGAACCCGCTGGGATATCACTCGGCGCCGTGGAATGTGACGTTCAACACGGTCTCGTCGTTCGTGACGAACACGAATTGGCAGTACTACAGCGGCGAGACGACGATGAGCTACCTCAGCCAGATGATCGGGCTGACGGTGCAGAACTGGTTGTCGGCGGGTGTCGGGATCGTCGTGGCGGTCGCGCTGATCCGCGGGATCGTCGGGCGCAGCGGTAAGAGCCTGGGCAACTTCTGGCAGGACCTAGTGCGCACGATCCTGTACGTGTTGGCGCCGATCTCGATCGTCGGCGCCCTCGTGCTCGTCTCCCAGGGTGTGATCCAGAATTTCACCACGTATCTCACGGCGCACACGATCACCGGCCTCACCCAGTCGATCGCGATGGGGCCCGTCGCCTCACAGGAGGTCATCAAGGAGCTCGGCACCAACGGCGGCGGCTTCTTCAACGTCAACTCGGCGCACCCGTTCGAGAACCCGACGGCGTTCACCAACTTCTTCGAGATGCTGCTCGTGCTGCTGATCCCCGCGGCGCTCGTGTTCGCATACGGGCGGATGACAGGCAACCGCCGTCAGGGGTATGCGATCTACGCGACGATGATGGTGATGTTCCTCGGCGCCGTCTGCGTCGCCTACATCGCCGAGGCGCACGGCTCGCCGGTTCAGCACGCCGCCGGCCTTCACACGCACGCGATCGCGGGCTCCGGCGGCGGCAACATGGAAGGCAAGGAGCAGCGCTTCGGGATCGCCGGCTCGGCGCTGTTCGACGTCGTCACGACCGTCACCTCCTGCGGCGCGGTGAACAGCGCGATCGAGTCGTTCACCGGTATCGGCGGAGCCGTGCCGTTTGCGAACATGTCGGCCAGCGAGACGATCTTCGGCGGCGTCGGTACAGGGCTGTACTCGATCCTGCTGTACGTGCTGCTGGCCGTGTTCATCGGCGGGTTGATGGTGGGGCGCACGCCCGAGTGGCTGGGTAAGAAGCTCGAGGCGAAGGAGATCAAGCTCGCCGGCCTGGGCATTCTGGTGACGCCTCTGGCCGCGTTGTTCTGCACGGCGATGGCGACCGCCACCACGGGTGGGCGGGCCTCCGTCTCTGAAGGGGCGCTGTCCAAGGCGGGCGGGAGCACACCGCAGGGGTTTTCCGAGACGTTCTACGCCTACCTGTCGCAGGCGAACAACAACGGCTCGGCGTTCGCCGGCTACACGGGCTTCATCCAGCCGAACGCGGGCAACGTCGGCTCTCACGGCGTCACGTTCGCCGATCTGCTCGGGGGTTTCGACATGCTGCTCGCTCGCTACGCGCCGATCCTGTTCGCGCTCGCCGTCGCCGGGGCTCTGGCCGGCAAGCGGGTGACGCCCACGGGTCTCGGCACGATGCGCACCGACAACCCCACGTTCGTGGTGTTGCTGATCGGCGTGATTGTGCTCGTCGGCGCGCTCACGTTCTTCCCCGCCCTGCTGCTCGGACCGATCGTCCAGGGCCTGACCGGACATCTGTACTGAGATGAAGCGCGACGTCATCACATCGGCCATCGCGATAGTCGTGTTTACGGTCCTGCTCGGAGTCGTCTATCCGCTCGTGATCACCGGCGCCAGCCAGGTTGCGTTCCCGGGTAACGCCAACGGGCAGAAGGTCTTCGTGCGCGGCCGGCTGATCGGCTCGAAGATCATCGGCCAGAGCTTTGCGAGACCGGTGATCGGCAAGAACGGCAAGCCCAAGGAAGAAGAAGAAGAACTCGTCACCGAACCCGATCCGCGCTACTTCCAGTCGCGTCCCTCGGCTACCGAAGGCGGCGCCTACAACGCGGCGGCGAGCACATTCTCCAACCGCGGCCCCAACAGCGCGAAGACCGAGGAAGCGATCGCTGAAAACGTCAAGGCCTACCTCGCACTGAACAAGCCCTATGCCCCGAGTCTGACCGTGGCGCAGATCCCGGTCGACGCGGTCGACACCTCGGCCTCGAACCTCGACCCGGAAATCTCACAGGCGAACGCCTGGATCCAGGCCCATCGCATCGCGGCCGTGCGCCGGCTGTCGCTCGCGAGGGTGAACGGGCTGATCTCTCAGTACACGGACGCGCGCGGGCTCGGGTTCTCCGGCGAACCGGGCGTGAACGTGTTGATGCTCAATCTAGCGCTCGACCGGCGGGCACCGACGGCGAAGTCGTTGGCCGGAGGCAAAGGCTGATGTCCACCATTCCCGCCACTCATGAGCGCCAGGCGATCTCACTGTTCCAGCGCGACATCGTGCGGCGTGCGCTGATCGACAGCCTGAAGAAGCTCGACCCGCGTGTGCAGGTGCGCAACCCGGTGATGTTCGTCGTGGAGATCGGCTCGGTCATCACGACCGTGACGTGGCTGATCCAGGCGTTCGGCGGCAAGCCCCTCGGCGGAGGCCACGAGCCCACCTGGTACACGCTGACGATCGCCATATGGCTGTGGCTGACGGTCGTGTTCGCGAACATGGCCGAGGCGTTCGCCGAGGGTCGCGGCCGCGCGCAGGCCGACACGCTGCGCTCGATGCGCAAGGAGACGGTCGCCACGATGCGCGACGGCTCCGTCAGGCCTGCTGCCGAGCTCACGCGCGGCGACGTCGTGGTCGTGCCCGCGGGAGAGCTGGTCCCCGGCGACGGCACTGTGATCGAGGGCATCGCGACCGTGGACGAGTCGGCGATCACGGGCGAGTCCGCGCCGGTGATCCGCGAGTCCGGCGGCGATCGCAGCGCCGTCACCGGCGGCACGCGCGTGACCTCCGATGAGATCGTGGTGGAAATCACCCAGGAGCCGGGCCAGTCGTTTCTCGATCGCATGATCGCGCTCGTCGAGGGGGCGGAGCGACGCAAAACCCCGAACGAGATCGCCCTGAACATCTTGCTCGCCGCGCTGACGCTGATCTTCATGATCGTCGTGGCGACGCTGCGCCCGTTCGCCTTGTTCGCGGGCACGTCGATCTCCGAGACGACCCTGATCGCGCTGCTGGTCGCGCTGATCCCGACCACGATCGGGGCGCTGCTGAGCGCGATCGGGATCGCCGGCATGGACCGGCTCGTGCGTCGCAACGTGCTCGCGCTGTCCGGTCGCGCGGTGGAGGCATCGGGCGATGTGGACGTGCTGCTGCTCGATAAGACCGGCACGATCACGATCGGCAACCGTCTGGCGTCAGAGTTCGTGCCGATGCCGGGCGTGCCCGAGTCGGAGCTGGCCGAGGTCGCGCAACTGGCCTCGCTGGCGGACGAGACGCCCGAGGGACGCTCGATCGTGGTTCTGGCCAAGCGGTACGGCATCCGCGAGCACGACATGGCCACGATGAACGCGGAGTTCGTGCCGTTCACCGCGCAGACGCGCATGAGCGGCGTGGACATCGACGGGCGGCGCCTGCGCAAGGGCGCGGGCGACGCGATCGTCGGGCTGGTCCAGGGCGAAGGCGGCTCGCCGCCGCCCGAGCTCCAGTCGGAGCTCGATCGCATCGGCAACGAGGGTGGCACGCCCCTGGCGGTCGCGCGCGACAACCAGGTGCTGGGCGTCGTCTATCTCAAGGACACGATCAAGGAGGGCATGGCCGTCCGCTTCGAGCAGCTGCGCGCGATGGGCATCAAAACAGTGATGGTCACCGGCGACAACCGTCTGACCGCCGCCAAGATCGCGCAGGAGTCCGGCGTCGATGACTTCCTCGCCGAAGCCACGCCCGAGCGCAAGCTCGCGCTGATCCGCGAGCAGCAGCAGGACGGCCGGCTCGTGGCGATGACCGGCGATGGCACCAACGACGCCCCCGCGCTGGCCCAGGCCGACGTTGGCGTGGCGATGAACACGGGCACCCAGGCCGCGCGCGAGGCCGGCAACATGGTCGACCTGGACTCCAACCCGACGAAGCTGATCGAGATCGTCGAGGTCGGCAAGCAGCTGCTGATCACCCGCGGCGCGCTGACGACGTTCTCGATCGCCAACGACGTCGCCAAGTACTTCGCGATCCTGCCGGCGGTGTTCGTTGCGACGTACGCCACCTCGCCGGGTGGCAAGGGCCCGCTGCACGTGCTCAACATCATGAACCTGGGCTCGCCGCAGTCGGCGATCGTCTCGGCGATCATCTTCAACGCGCTCGTGATCCCGCTGCTGATCCCGCTGTCGCTGCGCGGCGTGCGCTACCGCCCGATCGGCGCGAGCGCACTCTTGCGGCGCAACCTTTGGATATACGGGCTCGGCGGGATCGTCGCTCCGTTCATCGGCATCAAGCTGATCGATCTGGTCGTGCATAACCTCTTGGGGGCCTGAACCGCCCGGAGCCGCGCCGTGGGCGACAATGCCGCATGACCTCCGATCGCGGAAACCTCAAGGTCTTCATTGGTATGGCCCCTGGCGTGGGCAAGACGTACCGCATGTTGCAGGAGGGCGCCGCCGAAGCCGACGGCGGGCGCGACGTGGCGATCGGGTATCTGGAGCCCCACGGTCGCGCCGAGACGCTCGCACAGGCGGAGGGGCTGGAGCTCGTACCGCGCCGAACGGTCACCTATCGGGGAACGCCGCTTACTGAGATGGACCTGCCGGCGGTGCTGGCGCGCAAGCCCGAGCTGTGCTTGATCGACGAGCTCGCGCACACTAACGCGCCCGGGGTCGAGCACGAGAAGCGCTACGAGGACGTGCGCGACGTGATCGAGGCGGGGATCGACGTGTACTCGACCGTCAACGTCCAGCATCTGGAGAGTCTCAACGACCAGATCACGCAGCTCACGGGCTCGCGCACGCGCGAGACGATCCCCGACGAGGTCCTGTCGATGGCCGACGAGGTCGTTCTGATCGACCTGACGCCGGAGGCGCTGATCGGGCGCCTGAAAGCGGGCAAGGTCTATGCGGCCGAGCGCGTGCCGGCGGCGCTGAACAACTTTTTCAAGATCGAGAATCTCGCCGCTCTGCGTGAGACCGCGCTGCGCCAGGTGGCCGAGGACGTCGAGGTCAAGCGCCTCGTCCGTTGGCCGATCTCGGACGATCGGTCGGCCCCAGCGGTGCGCCGCGACGAGGAAGGTCGGCCGGCGCCCGCGCGGGATGAGCCGCAGGCGATCGCCGAGCGGCTGCTCGCGCTCGCGACGCTAGCGCCGCACTCCGAGCGCGTGGTGCGCCGCGCGTGGCGTTCGGCTCAGCGGCTGGACGCCGAGCTCGACGTGCTGGTCGTGCGTCCACCCGGACGCGAGCCGAGCGCTCAGGATCGTGAGCGTCTGGAGGCGCTGCGACGGCTCGTATCGATGCTGGGCGCGCGCCTGCGCGTGGAGGAGGGCGAGGACGTCGCCGCGGTCGCGGTGTCGGTTGCACGCTCGCTCGGCAGCACATATGTGCTGATGGGCGCCCCGGCGCAGCGCCGCGGGTTGCGCCGGCTCAACGATTCGCTGTTGACGCGCCTGCTGCGGGGGCTGCCGGGCGTGGACGTTCGCATCGTCGCCGACCCGACTCTGCGCGGACAGGCGCCCGTGGCCGAGGACGCGCCGGCCGCCGAGCAAGTTCCGAAGTAAAGGTGGCGTAAAGCTGTCGAAAAGATGCCGATTGTGCGGCAGGTGCCTGCGTAGGGGTGGCGTAAAGCTATTAGGATCGCGCCACCTTACGGCGCAACCCTGAGCCCCGACTGCTGTTCCAGGAGCGACATGAAACGTCTACGCCTCCGACCACGACTTCCCCGCCTGCTCGCCACGCTTGCGGTCCTGCTCATGCTGGCGGCCGGCCTGCTGATCGCGCCGGGCGCGCTCGGCAAGGCCCACTCCCGCGCGCACGCGGCCTCTTCCTACCTGACAGGCATCGGCGATGAGCAGATCAAGCTGTTCGGCAACCCGCTCTGGGAGCAGCTGCATACGAAAATCGTCCGCTACATCGCTCCCTATGATGCGGTCGCACACTCCTATTCGCTCGACAAGGCCAGGCTGTTCATCCGCGAAGCCGAAGCCCACCATCAGCAGGTGCTCGTGGCGTTCTACCACTCCGAGTACACCCCGCTGACGCTGCCGAGCGTAGCCCAGTATCAGAGAGACGTGCAGAAGTTCGTCAAGCTGTTCCCGCACGTCCGTCAGTACCAGTCGTGGGACGAGGCCAACCGCGGCTACATCCCTCACTATCTCGCCAGTCCGTCGGCGGTCGCGGCGGCGAAGTACTACCAGGCGTTGATCCGCGTGTGCCACGGTTGCACGGCGATCGGGTTGGACGTCCTCGACGCCCAGAACATCGACTCGACGCTGACGTACATCTCCGAATTCAAGCACGAGATCGGGCGCCTGCGGACTGTCATGCCGAAGATCTGGGGGCTACACAACTATTCCGACATCAACCGTCTGGAATCGTGGCGCACGCGCGAACTGACACGTGCCCTCGGCGGTCAGGTGTGGCTGACCGAGACCGGCGGGATCGTGCAGTTCGGCGGGGCCTTCCCCAACCGGCGTGGCTCGGGTCTGACGCGGGCGGCGAAGGCGCTCAAGTACATGTTCGCCGTCGCCGGATCGCGCCCGCAGATCAAGCGGTTGTACATCTATGACTGGACCGGCGGGAATGTCTCGACACGGTTCGACGCCGGCTTGATGAGCGCCCACAATCAGCCCCGCGCGGGTTTCGTTGTGGTGTGCAAGCAGCTGCGCGCAGCGCACTGCAGCAACGTCAGGCTCGCCAGGAACTGATCCTAAGCGGGGACGGACTTTTCATCCGGCCGTCTCTGCGAAGCGGGGCTTTCGGCCGGATCAAAACTTGTCCGTCCCCTTGCCGGATCGTTGCGGAGCAGTCGCATCGCGCACATGGCCAGGAGCCCGGCGGCTGCCGCGAGCGGAGCCAGCGTCTTCAGCGGATAGCGACTGCCGTGGTGGAGGGTCAGGTTCAGGGCGGTGTGATCGCCGGCCGAGCGGATGTCGAGCAGACCCTGGTGGTCGAGGCCCAGCACGGTGGGCGCCAGCGCAGCGAACAGACCCCACCCGATCAGCGCCAGCAGGCCGTAGCCGAGCGTCGCGTTCGACAGGCGCAGACGTGGCGTGGCCCACGCGCCCAGCACCACGCCACTGCCCGCCGCGAGCAGGAACGGCCAGATGCCGCCCCAGCCGCGGCCCATGCCGTACGCGGAGGCGATCGTCGGCTGGAACAATCCCTGGCTCAGATATCGCGTCCACACGACGACCTCATTCTCATACCCGACGAGCGGGTGGGTGATCGTCGCGAGCACCGTCGTCGCGATCGAGACCGCCGCCAGGGCGATCGTCGGTCCCGGCCAGCGCTTGAGCGCGAGCGCTACCGGGAACGCCAGGAACGGCAGCATCGTTGTCAGGAACCGGGGCCCCATGAAACCACCGCCGAACGGCAGGTAGTAGCCGGAGTTGTAGCCGATGTAACAGACGCACACGCCGGCGATAGTCAGCGCCTCGGCGCGCTTGCCGCGGCGATACAGCAGGACCGTGCCGAGCGCTCCCAGCACCAGGATCGGGGAGATCGTCAGCAGCCCGCGCGAATCCAGCAGGAGCGTCGCCAGCACCTTCAGGCTCGGCAGGGAGATCCCGAAGAACCCTTTCTGCTGGCGGGGAATGCTGGAGTAGGCCAGGTGCGTCCACGAGTGAAACGCGTAGTGGTTGTACAGCGCCAGCGGCACGATGCCGACGATGCCCCCCGCGATGTACGCGCCGGCGCGGCGCGCGACCAGCAGCGGCTCCAGGGCGTCCTTGCGTGAGAGCAGGTACAGCCCCAGCACCGCGGCGACGAAGAACAACGGATACTCCGAGGTGACCGCGTACCCCATCGCCAGCATCGCGCTGGGAGGACCGTCACGCTCGCGCAGCATGAGCGCGAACGCGCCGAACCCCAGGAACGCTGTGAACACATGGCTGAACAGCAGCGTCGAGAGCGGCAGTACCATCGTGCCCAACCCCAGCGCGACCGCCGCCATCACGCCGTAGCCCGGCTCGAACCGGTCGGCCACGCGCCACACGAGCAGCAACAGCAGCAGCCCCGGCAGCACGTTCGCCCACAGGCCGATCAGGTAGATCATCTCGTCGCCCGGATGGTTCGGCGGCGCCACGTGCGCGTTGGTCCACGATTCCGCACCGACGAGGTTCAGCGTGTCGTAGAACGGCAGCGCCATGAGTCCCAGCCCGGGCGCGCGGGCGGAGTAGTAATGGCCCTTGTAGTAGGCCTTGTCGCCCGTGTTCACCTGATAGGAGTCGATCGTCGTGCGTTCCACGTTCAGCGAGCGAATCAGGTCGTAGTGCGAGGTCTGATTCCAGGAGAAGCTCTGGATCAGGGTCGCGTAGGACAGACCGACGAGCAGGATCGCGGCGAGCGCCAGGCGTTTGCGGGTGACCATCGTCGGCCGGCCCCCCTCAATCAGTGCTGTGCAGGGCCTTCGGCCCCGAACCGATTTCGTAGATTACGAGCGTGCCGACCTGGCGGCGGGTGACGCCCAGGCCCGCGACCGGCTTGGCGGCAGCGGCCTGCACGTCGGGGGGCTCGGCGAGAGCGTAGCCGTGGATCCCGGGCAGCTTGGGCATCGTCAGGTGCAACACGACGGTCTTGATGTCGTAGTAACGCAGCTTCTCGATGCTGGCCTTGTCGGGGAACCCGCTCATGCCGCCGCGCAGATCGTCGACCCGGGGAATGTCGAACGTGCTGTTGCCGATCGGGATGTCGTAGAACCCGTCGGTCGAGTAGTACTGCCACACGCGATCGGCCGGGCCGTCGGTGGGCAGGTCCAGGAGCGGTCCGCGCAGGCTCACCTCGGCGGGCTGGGGCTGGGGCACAACCGGGTGGGCGAGATGTCCCGCTCCTTCTCCCAGCAGCCCGATCAGCAGCACGACGCCGACGATCGCGCCCACGCCGCGCAACGTGTTGCGTTTGCCCCAGGCGCCGACGCGGAGCAGTAGCCACTGGGCGCCTGCGCCCGCGAGCAGCGCATAGAACAGCGTCGCCAGCGTGAACACCCTGCCCGGCACGCGCACGCCGTCCCAGCCCGGTGCGAAGTCGTACAACAGCCTGTAGGGGTAGCCGGCGCCCGTAAGTCCCATGCCAAGCGCGAGGATCGACACGACCCCGATTCCCACCGCCAACCCGATGCGCAATCGCCGCGTATACAGCGGCGCCGCCAGCCCGACCGCCGCGAGCACGAGGATCAGACCCCCGGGCCAGAACACGCTCTCATTCTTGGAGTGCACGTGCGCGCGCGCCCCCGCGGTGACGTCCCCCCAGACGCGGTTCTCCGAGGAGGCCGACAGCCACGCGGCCGGGCTGGCCGAGTAGTTTTTGACTTCCTTCAGCGTGCGTTTCGCCGTCGGGTACTCGCTGGAGACCTTCAGGTACGGGCGGGCCTCGTATATGGCGACGACGCCGAGCACGGCAATGCCGACGCAGGTGACGGCGAGCAGCCGCCGCGGCGGCGTCGGACGTCCCGCCAGCCACCAGTACGCCGCCGCGATCAGCGTGAGCACCGCCAGCAGATAGCAGTACTGCAGCCCCAGCGTGAACCCGAGGCTGACCTGCCAAGCCGAGACCAGCCAGCCGGCGAGCACGAGCCCCCACGAACCGCGCCGGTAGCCGCGCAGGAGCAGGAACAGCGCGAGCGGGATGCCGCCGCTCGAGATGACGTGCAGGTGACCGGCCTCGGTCACGCGGTAGGGGGCGTAGGCGAACGCGACCCCGGCCGCGGTGCCGCCGAGCCTGCCGAGCCCCGGCTCGCGCGCGAGTAGATATACGCCGACGAAGCACAGCGACCATGCGAACAGGAACAGGAGGTTGTAGCGGACCAGCGCCGCGACAGTGCCGTGGCCGACGAACGCCGCCGGGCCATACCCGAGCAGCGAATCCGAGAACGCCAGGCTGAACGGGTGCGGGTAGAAGGCGTTGGCGTTGAACAGGTGCAGCGGGTCGTGCAACATCGCGTGCCCGACCCACGCGACCTGCCATGCGGTGCGGACCGGGTCGCCGAGATCCGGCGCGATGCGGCTGGGCAGGTGCAGGACCAGCGGCCAGCTCGTGAGCACCGCCAGCGCGATCCCGCCCAGCACGACCCAGACGAGCTCTGCACGCCCCAGTTTGGGAGACGGCGCCCAGCGGGCGGGCTGCTTGGCGGCAGGCGAAGGTGCCGGCTTGTCGAGAAGCGCGCTCGCCATCGAACGGCGCAGCATACGCGAGCCGTCCGGCGCCACGCGTGACAACGGTATGGCCGTCGTGGCGTACAGGCGCAGCTCTGTTAGGACTTTCCGGTTGATGGATTTGCGCAAGACTGTTCGCCATGAGGGTGCTCGTCGTCGGAGCCGGCGGTGTGGGGGCGGCGTTTGCCGCGATCGCCCAGCGGCGGCCGGCGTTCGAGCGAGTGACGCTGGCCGACGTCTCGCCCGAGCGCGCGCGCAGCGTGGTCGCGCGCCTGGGCGAAGCCGCTCGCTTCGGGGCCGAGCGCGTGGACGCCTCCGACCGCGGCGAGCTCCTCGCGCTGATCGAGCGGATCAAGCCCGACGCGGTGCTGAACGCCTGCGATCCGCGCTTCAACGAGCCGATCTTCGGCGCCTGCTTGCACGCGCGAGTGACCTATCTGGACATGGCGATGACGCTGTCCCATCCCCATCCCCAGCGTCCATACGAGCTGCCGGGGACGATGCTCGGCGAGCATCAGCTCGCACTGCACGAGCAGTGGCAGCAGGCCGACCTGCTCGCGCTCGTAGGGATCGGCGTGGAGCCGGGGCTGTCCGACGTGTTTGCCGCCTACGCGGCGCAGGAGCTGTTCTCTGACGTGCATGAAGTAGGCGTGCGCGACGGCGCCGACCTCGTCGTCGAGGGCTATGACTTCGCGCCCACGTTCTCGATCTGGACGACGATCGAGGAGTGCCTGAACCCGCCCCTGATCTGGGAGCGCGAGCGCGGCTTCTACACGACCGTCCCGTTCTCCGAGCCCGAGGTGTTCACGTTCCCGGAGGGCATCGGCAAGGTCGAGTGCGTGAACGTCGAGCACGAGGAGGTCGTGCTGATCCCCCGCTGGGTGCAGTGCGAGCGGGTGACGTTCAAGTACGGGCTCGGCCGCGAGTTCATCGAGGTGCTGCGCACGCTGCACAAATTGGGTCTCGACTCCACCGAGCCCGTGAGCGTGCGCGGACAGCAGGTGGCTCCGCGCGACGTCGTCGCCGCCGCGCTGCCCGACCCCGCGACCCTCGGCGAGCGCATGACCGGGCGTACCTGCGCCGGCACCTGGGTCACCGGTACCGGCGTGGACGGTGCGGAGCGCTCGACCTACCTGTACCACGTGGTCGACAGCGAGACCACGATGCGCGAGTACGGCAGTCAGGCCGTCGTATGGCAGACCGCGGTCAACCCCGTCGTCGCGCTGGAGCTGCTGAACGAGGGGGCGTGGGACGGAAAGGGCGTGCTCGGCCCGGAGGCGTTCCCGCCGGGGCCGTTCCTGGACCGCCTTGCGGAGCTGGGCTCGCCGCACGGGGTGATGGAGTTGAACTGAGCGTTGCTCGGCGCCTTCGTGACGCCACGGCACGTCGTCCCGCGGCATTCTCAGGCGCGTGACGGCTCGTCGCGGCACCTCACCGTGTGACGTCCATCGCGCGGCCCCGTCGCACGGCGCTCACAACGGTCCCTCCCGTTACGCGTGAGCGCCGTGTCCCCACGACGGGTGGCGTGCCCCCAGCTCAGAAGTGTGCCGGCGCATGCTCGACCGGCTGCTCGAGCAGGCCGACAGGCGCGGTTTCGGTTTTACGTGCGAAGAACTCGCGGAAGAACGGCCGTGAGAGGAGCATCAAAGCAACCCCGAGCGCCAGACCGCCGATGCCCAGCCACAGCGGCAGGGTGACGCCGGCGATCGGCGGCGATTCGACGTTTGCTTCGTGTCCGTAGAACTCCGCCGCCTTCCCGAACACGCCGAACAGCATCAGCGCTCCGGCAAGCGGCGCGAGGCCGAGCAGCAGGAACTTCCGCACGCTCTTGAACAGTTCGTGGCGGTAGTAGACGACGCAGGCGATGCCCGTGAAGCCGTAGTAGAAGCAGATCGGGAAGCCGAGCGCGACGAGCGAGTCGGCGAGCACGCTTTCGGAGATCAGCAGCAGCACGACTGTGACGACGATCGAGACCGCCCCCATCGCAAGCGTCGAGACGCTGGGGGTCAGGTAACGCTTGTGGATGCGCCCGATCACGCCGGGGAGCGCCTTCCAGTGGGCCATCGAGAGCGTCGTGCGCGCCGTGGGCAGGATCGTCGTCTGGGTTGAGGCCGACGCGGAGGTCAGCACGGCGATGATCAGCAGCTTGTCGAGGCCGCTGCCGAGCACGCCGGTTCCGAGTGCGCTGAGGACGTCTTCCTGGTTGGCTTCGTCGGTCAGGAACCCGATCCCGTGGAAGGACATGGCTCCGGTGGTCACGATCAGGTAGGTGAAGAGGAGGATGAGCGTCGATACGACCGCCGCTCGACCGGGTCCCTCGTTGGAGTCCTCGGACTCCTCGTTGACCGCGACACCGGAATCCCAGCCCCAGTAGATGAACACACCAAGCAGGACCCCGTCGACGAGATCGCCGAACTTCATCGCCGTGGGGTCGAACCAGGAGGCGGAGGGCTTGATCGAGCCGCTGGGAGGGCTGCCGCCATAGACCTTGACGAGCGCGATCACGGCAAAGATGGAGAGGATCAGGATCTCGGCACTGAGCAGGACCTGCTGGATGCGCGCGGACAGCTCAATGCCGCGGTAGCAGATCCATGTCATCAGGGCGATCCAGATGATCGCGGCCACGATGATCGCGGCTTTCGATTCTCCGAGTTCGGTGAACCCAAACAGCTTGAACGTGTAGATCGCCGCGATGTCCGACAGCGACGCCATCACGATCACGTCCGCGAGCACGATCGTCCAGCCATTGATCCAGCCCGTCCCCGGTCCCAGGGCGCGTGTGGTCCACGCGAAGGTCGTGCCCGCGTCGGGGTCCGCGCGGTTGAGGTATTTATAGGCCACTGCGATCAGCAGCATCGGCACGAACGAGACAAGCAACACGGCCGGCGCATGCACGCCGATGCCCTGCACCGCGACGATGAAGCCGAGCGTCGCCGCCAGCGAGTAGGCCGGCGCCGTCGAGGCGACGCCGATCACGATATTGGAGAGGTAGCCGATCGCGTTTTTCTTCAGACCCTTGTCCATCACCCCGGAAGGCTCAGGGGCTGCGGATGCGGCGACGCTTGCACTGGCCATTGGAACTCCTCTCGGATAGGTCGTGACAAACGCTACGTCCTCGACGGCCGCTAGCCAATGGGCGTGATCCCCAAAACGTCTGACGATCGTTATACATTTCGTACAATGATTTTGACGAGAGTTGAACGCGTTATGCCTTGAGCTGGCCATCCTGTCGGAGTAGCGTTATCCCCAATGTCTAGTGAGCTTATGATCCCCACGTCCACCGAGCTCCAGCAGCTCGCCAAGCGTCATCTGTGGATGCACTTCACGCGCATGGGCGTCTACGAGGAGGGTGCCGAGGTGCCCGTGATCGTGCGGGGCGAAGGGTGCTACGTCTATGACGAACACGGCAAGCGCTATCTCGATGGGCTGTCGGCGCTGTACTGCGTGAACGTCGGTCATGGGCGCGCCGAGCTGGGCGAGGCCGCCGCCCGGCAGGCGCGAGAGCTCGGGTTCTACACCAATTGGAGCTACGCGCATCCGCGCTCGATCGAGCTGGCCGCGCGCATCGCCGAACTCGCCCCGGGGAGCCTGAACCGTGTGTTCTTCACCTCCGGCGGCTCGGAGGCGGTCGAGTCCGCGTGGAAGCTCGCCAAGGCCTACCACGCCGCCCGGGGCGAGCCCACGCGCCACAAGCTGATCTCGCGCAAGCTGGCCTACCACGGCACCTCGATGGGCGCGCTGACCGCGACCGGGCTGCCGCCTCTGCGCGAGCCGTTCGAACCGCTGACACCGGGTGGAGTGCACGTGCCGCACACGAACTCATACCGCTGGCAGGAAGACCGCGATCCGCTGTGGGCGGCGGATGCGATCGAGGAGGCGATCCTGTTCGAGGGGCCCGCGACGGTCGCCGCCGTGATCCTCGAGCCGGTGCAGAACGGCGGCGGCTGCTTCGTGCCCCAGGACGGGTACTTCGGGCGCGTGCGCGAGATCTGCGACCGCCACGGGGTGCTGCTGATCTCCGACGAGGTGATCTGCGCGTGGGGGCGGCTCGGATACATGTTCGGCTGCGAACGCTACGACTACGCGCCCGACATGATCACCAGCGCGAAGGGCATCACCTCGGCGTACGCGCCCCTGGGGGCTGTGATCGCGGCCGATCACATCGCCGAGCCGTTTCTGCACGGCAAGGCAGTCTTCAACCACGGGTTCACCTTCGGCGGACACCCCGTGGCGTGCGCGACCGCGCTGGCCAACATCGACGTGATCGAGCGCGAGGACCTGTGCGGGCGCGTGCGTGCCAACGAGACGCGGTTCCGCGAGATGCTCGAGAGCCTGCGCGACCTGCCGATCGTAGGGGACGTGCGCGGAGCGGGATACTTCCACGCGATCGAGCTGGTCAAGGACAAGGACACGAAGGCAACTTTCGATCACGACGAGGCCGAGGAGCTGCTGCGCGGATTCCTCTCCGGCGAGCTGTACCGCCGCGGGCTGATCTGCCGGACCGACGACCGCGGCGATCCGATCGTGCAGCTCTCCCCGCCGCTGATCGCCGGCGAGGAGCAGTTCCTTCAGATCGAGTCGATCCTGCGCCCCGTGTTGGGCGAGGCTTCCGAACGGGTGGCACAGTGGAGCTCACAGTCGAGAGCCTGATTGCCGAGCTGGGCCTGGAGCTTTCCAGCGGGCAGGGCTCCGCCAAAGCGCACGTGCGCTGGGTGCACATCACCGAGCTCATCGATCCGACGCCGTGGTTGAAGGGCGGCGAGCTGCTGCTGACCACCGGCATTCAACTCAAGGGCCCGAAAGTGCAGCACGAACTGGTGCAGCGCCTGGCCGAGCACGAGATCGCGGGTCTGGGATTCGGCACCGGGTTCGCCCACAAGAAGGTGCCTACCGCGCTGGTGAACGCCGCGCGCAAGCTCGACTTCCCCGTGTTCGAGATCCCGTATGAGCTGCCGTTCATCGCGATCACCGAGCGGGTGTTCGCGCAGCTGGTCGACGAACGCTACGAGCTGCTGCAGCGCAGCATGGCCGGCGACGTGCTCGCCGAAGCGCTGACCGGCAACCTCTACCCCGAAGAGCTACAGGCCAAGCTGCGCCCGTTCGGGATCGGCGAGCAGGCCGCCGTGCTGGCGTTCTCAACCTCCGATCCCGCCGTCGGGGCGCCGCTGCTGGAGCGCGCGCTCGAGCGCGCGGGCGTGCACAGCCTGGTCGCGATTCGCGCGGGCCTCTTGTGCGCGGTGATCGACATCGACGGCGTCGAGCCCGATCCGATCGAGCTCGCGGGGCGTGTTCGCACAGAGCTTCAGACGCGGCTGGGAGAGGTCCGCGTCGCCGCCAGCCGCCCGGCCGCGACGCACTCGCTGCGACTTAGCTTTCACGAGGCACGCTGCGCCCTGGAGGCCGCACGGCTGCGCAACGGGGAGACGACCGAGGCGATCGCGTCCTACAAGGACCTCGGGGCGTTCCAGCTGCTGCTGTCATTGCAGGACGACGACGCGCTGATGTCCTACTGCCGCGGCGTGCTCGGCCCGGTCGAGCAGGGCGAGGGCGAGTACGGGGACGAGCTGCTGCGCTCGCTGGACGTGTTCATCGAGAACAACGGCCACTGGGAGAAAGCGGCGGGCGAGCTGTACTGCCATCGGCACACGTTGCGCTACCGGATCCGGCGCATCGAGCAGCTCACCGGCCGCGACTTCAACAGCGCGCGCGATCGCATCGAGTTCTGGCTGGCGCTGCGCGGTCGGGAGCTCGCCCGATGATCGTCGGAGTCCCGAGTGAGATCAAGCCGGACGAGTATCGCGTCGCGATCACCCCGGCGGGGGTGCGCGAACTGAGCGCACACGGGCACGAGGTGCTCGTTCAGGCGGGCGCCGGCGAGGGCAGCGCGATGACCGACGACCAGTTTCGTGCGCAGGGCGCGTGCATCCTCGCCGACGCCGACGCGGTATTTGAGGAGGCCGAGCTGGTACTGAAGGTCAAGGAGCCCCAGCCGGAGGAGATCGGGAAGCTACGCGAGGGTCAGACGCTGTTCACCTACCTGCATCTGGCAGCAGAGCCCGAGCTCGCACACGGGCTGATGGCCTCCGGCGCCACGTGCATCGCGTATGAGACGGTCGAGGACTCCGCCGGACGGCTGCCTCTGCTGGCGCCGATGAGCGAGGTCGCGGGCAAGATCGCCACGCAGGCGGGGGCGTTCATGCTCGAGAAGCCGCTCGGGGGACGGGGGATCCTGTTGGGCGGAGTGCCGGGCGTGGCGGCGGCGACGGTGCTCGTGATCGGCGGGGGCGTGGTGGGCATGAACGCGGCGTTCATCGCGATTGGCATGCAGGCCGACGTATTCGTGTTCGACCGTTCGATCGACCGGTTGCGTGAGCTGGAAGTTGCGTTCGGTGGGCGCGCGTCGACCGTCTACTCCTCGACGCTCGCGATCGAGGAGATGTTGGGAAGTGCCGATCTGGTGATCGGCGCCGTGCTCGTTCACGGCGGGCGCGCTCCGCACGTGATCAGTCGCGAGCAGCTGAAGTTGATGCGGCCCCACGCAGTGCTCGTCGATGTCTCGATCGATCAGGGCGGGTGCTTTGAGACCTCGCGCCCAACCACGCACTCAGACCCGACATACGAGGTCGACGGCATCACCCACTATTGCGTCACGAACATGCCTGGCGCCGTGCCGATCACCTCGACGTATGCGCTGACGAACGCCACGCTGCCGTACGTGCTGGCGCTGGCGGACAACGGGCCGCGGCAGGCGATGGCCGCCGACCCCGGGCTGCGTCTGGGGCTGAACGTGCACGATGGCGAGATCATCCACCCCGCCGTAGCCAAAGCTCTACAGCTGGAGGAGGCCCGGACGTGAGCACGCAGACGGAGATTCGGAGCAACTTCATCGACGGGGAGCGGGTCGCCTCCGAGGGTGAGAGCGAGCCGATCCTCAACCCGGCCACCGGAGAGGAGCTGGCACAGGCGTCGCAAGCGACCGCCGAGGACGTCGATCGCGCGGTCACAGCCGCGCGCAGGGCGTTCGCAAAGTGGTCGACCACGACGCCCGCCCAGCGTGCGCAGGCGTTGCTCGCACTGGCCGACCTGGTGGAAGAGCACGCGCCGGAGATCGCGCGTCTGGAGGCGCTGAACGCGGGCAAGCCGATCGAGGCGGTCACAGGCGACGAGCTGCCGGTGATGGCCGACAACCTGCGATTCTTCGCCGGCGCCGCGCGCTGCCTGGAGGGCAGGGCGGCAGGCGAGTACATGGAGGGCTACACCTCGTTCACGCGCCGCGAGGCGGTGGGCGTCATCGGCCAGATAACGCCCTGGAACTACCCACTGATGATGGCGATCTGGAAGATCGGGCCGGCGCTCGCGGCGGGGAACACGATCGTGCTCAAGCCGGCAGAGACGACGCCGATGACGACCGTCAGGTTGGCCGAGCTGGCGGCGGACGTGCTCCCGCCGGGAGTGCTCAACGTAATTACCGGTCATGGTCAGCCGACCGGGCAGGCGCTGATCAGCCATCCCGAGGTTGACATGGTCTCGCTGACGGGCTCGGTGGACACGGGCAAGCACATCGCGCGCACCGCCGCCGACAGCCTCAAGCGCGTGCACCTGGAGCTGGGCGGCAAGGCGCCGGTCCTCGTGTTCGACGACGTCAGTCTGCAGGGCGCTCTGGAGACGATCGCGGGCACCGGCTACTACAACGCCGGCCAGGACTGTACCGCGGCGACCCGGGTGCTCGCCGGCGCGAGGATCTACGACGACGTCGTCGCCGGTCTGGCCGAGCAGGCGCAGGGTCTGGTGATCGGGGACACGCTCGCGCCCGAGACGACGCTGGGACCGGTCAACTCGGCCCGCCAGCGCGAGCGCGTGGAGGGCTTCCTGGAGCGTAGGCCCGCGCGCGCAGAGGTCGTCACTGGCGGGCGCGCGCCCGAGCGGCCGGGGTTTTATCTGGAGCCGACCGTCGTCGCCGGCCTGGAGCAGGGCGACGAGATGATCCAGAGAGAGATATTCGGGCCGGTCATCACAGTGCAACGGTTCTCGGACGAGGCGGAGGCGATCGCTTGGGCAAACAGCACGCGCTACGGTCTGGCCTCCTCGGTGTGGACCCGCGACGTGGGCCGGGCGCTGCGCGTGAGCAGGGCGCTGCGGTTCGGGTGCGTGTGGATCAACGACCACATCCCGCTCGTCTCCGAGATGCCCCACGGGGGGTTCAAGGAGTCGGGGTACGGCAAGGACCTCAGCGTGTACTCGCTGGAGGACTACACGGTCGTCAAGCATGTGATGGCCAGCTTGCAATAGGCGGTCCCGAGCGGGCAGCCTGCTACGGTCAGCCCACGGGCGGCGAAGTCGTCCGCGAGGTTCTTGTCTTTGTTGGCGCTCTGAGTGCGCGGATGGGGTCAGTCGAATCTCCATCTGCAGCGGCGGCCGGAAGGCCGCCAGAAGGAGCAACACCAACATGCATCATGAAACGTTCGCCGACCTCGGCGTGTCCGAGGTTGTCGCAAACGAACTCGCCAAGCGCGGGATCGAGACGCCGTTCGCCGTCCAGAAGATGGTCATTCCCGACGTGCTTGCCGGGCACGACGTGCTGGCGCAGTCCCCGACCGGGTCGGGCAAGACGCTCGCGTTCGGCATCCCGCTGGTCGAGCGCCTGAAGGGCACCGACGCGCGCCAATGCGCACTGGTGCTGGCGCCCACACGCGAGCTGGCATCGCAGATCGTCGATGACCTGCGCGAGATCGCGCATTCGCGGGCACTGTCGATCGCGGCGGTGTACGGCGGGGCGGGGATCGTCAAGCAGGCGCGGCTCGCCGCGCGCGCTCACATCCTCGTTGCCACGCCGGGACGGCTGCTCGATCTGATCGATCGGCGTGATGTGTCGCTGAGCCGGGTCAAGCTGCTTGTGCTCGATGAGGCCGACAGGATGCTGGACATGGGCTTCAAGCCGGTCGTCGATCGCATCGTCAAGATGTGCGCGCGCGAGCGCCAGACGCTGCTGTTCAGCGCGACGCTGCAGGGCGAGGTCGGACGCATCGCCAAGGCCTACACCTCCAACCCGCGTCGTCACGAGCACGCCCACTCGCAGGAGCGCAAGGGCGACGTCGAGCACCGATTTGTCACGGTCTCCCACGAGGGCAAGGTCGCGCGACTGGTCTCCGAACTGGACGGGTCAGAGCGCGGGCGGACACTCGTGTTCGTGCGCACCAAGCGCGGCGCCGACCGGCTCGTCAAACGACTGGCGAGCAACAGCGTGCGGGCCGTGGCGATGCACGGGGACAAGTCACAGGGTCAGCGCGAACGCGCGCTGGCGAGCTTCGAGTCCGGGGCGGTGGACACGCTCGTGGCGACAGACGTCGCCGCGCGCGGGATCGACGTTGCGGGGATCACACACGTAATCAACTACGACATTCCCGGCACGCGTGAGGATTACGTCCACCGCATCGGACGCACCGCCCGCGCGGGCGCCAGTGGGGTGGGCGTAACGCTCGTGACCCACGAGCAGGCGCGCGAACTGTCGAGCATGGTGAGCGACCTCGGTCTGCATCGCGAGCTGGAGCTGGGGGGTCTGCCCAGCGACTCCACACGCCCTCAGACGCCACGCCGCCAGAACCCGTCCCGGCGCGGATCTAGGCGTGGTGGGCGAGCACCTGGTAGATCGAGGTAAACCCCGTCCTGAACCCGTTGCGGGCCGCGCGCAGGTAGAGCCGCCAGACGCGCAGGCGCTCGCCGCCCGCGAGACGCTCGGCCTGCTCGCGGTTTGAGTCCAGACGGTCGATCCAGGCGGACAGCGTGTCGATGTAGTCCTGGCGCAGACCCTCGACGTGGTCGGTCTCAAAGCCCGCGCGCTCGAGTGCCAGCTGGATGCGCGACAGGTGCAGGGGAGCCGCGTCGGGGAAGACGTAGCGCTCGGAGAACGGCCCCGCCTCGGCGTCGCCGTGACGCAGGCGCGCGATGCCATGGTTGAGTAGTCGCCCACCTGGTTTGAGCAGACCCGCGAGCACGTGCGCGTACTCGTCGATGCGATTGGAGCCCACGTGCTCGACCATGCCGATCGAGGCGATCGCGTCGAACCGCTCGCCGCTGGCGCCCCCTTTCAGGTCGCGATAGTCGCATATGCGAATCTCGACCCGATCCTCCAGCCCCGCCTCGGCCACGCGTCGGCGGGCGAGCTCGGCCTGGGCGGGGGAGAGGGTGACGCCGAGAGCCCGCACGCCGTGCTCGCGGGCGGCGTGGATCACGAAGCTCCCCCAGCCGCAGCCGACGTCGAGGATACGCTCGCCCTCGCGCAGTCCCAGCTTGGTGGCGACCAGCTCGCGCTTGGCGGTCTGCGCCTGCGCCAGCGTGGCGGCGCCGCGTGAGAACAGCGCGCAGCTGTAGGTCATCGAGTCATCGAGGAACAGCGCGAAGAACTCGTTGGAGACATCGTAGTGGTGGCGCACGGCGCGCTCGTCGCGCTCGCGGCTGTGGCGGCGCCCGCGCGGGCGCAACTCGCTGACGGGGGTGCGCGGCGGGCGCGTCAACCCGCAGGCACGCACCGCGGCCAGCGTCAGCCGAGCCCGGGTGGCACGGTCAATCGGGGGTGCGTGGAAGGAGTCGAGCAGGCCGATCACCCGGTCGAGGTCGTCGGCTTCGAGCTCGCCCGTGGCATAGGCCCGACCAAGCCCCAGCTGGCCGGGCGCGCGCAGCACGTGCGCGATCGCGGCGGGTGAGCGCACCGTCAGAACGGGGCCTCCCGCGACGGTGGGCTCGAGCTGTGAGCCGTCCCAGAAGCGCAGCGCAAACGGGCGCGCGGGGAGGGCGCGCGCGAGCTCCCGGCGCAGCGGTTCAGGCTGGGCGAACACGCCCTGCGCGTCGGTCGCGGTCAGCGGGTGTTGGATGTGGATTTGCCGAGCGCATCTCCGCTAAGCAGCCTAGGGGTCGCGCTGATAACTTGCATGTCGGCACCATGGATGACGAACATATTCCCGCCGGCGATCCGGAACCTCGCCGCCCCGGGCCAGACGACGTTCAACCCCCGTCGAACGAGACCCTCGATCGCGTGCTTACAGGGCTGATAACAGTCCTGCCGTTCGTCGCGCTGTTCTTCGTCGGCTGGCAGTTGTGGGACGGGCTGCTGCACTCGTCCGACCTGGTGGTGTTCGTGATCATGTATCTGCTGACCGGGCTCGGCGTGACGGTCGGGTTTCACCGGCTGTTCACCCATCGCAGCTTCAAGACCTCGCCGGCGCTGCGCGGGGTGTTCGCGGTGCTGGGGTCCGCCGCGATCGAGGGACCGGTCATCTCCTGGGTGTCCGACCACCGCAAGCACCACGCGTTCTCCGACCGCGAGGGAGATCCGCACAGCCCGCATGTGGACCACGGCGTCGGCTGGCGTGGAGCCCTGCGTGGGCTCGGACACGCGCACGTGGGTTGGCTGTTCATCCACACTCAGCGCGGCTCGCGCGAGCGCTACGCGCCCGATCTGATCGCCGACCCCGTAGTGTCGTTCGTCGACCGTACCTTCTTCCTGTGGACGTTCGCCGGCCTGGCCGCCGCGTTCGGGCTCGGTTATGCGATCGGCGGTTCGCTGCGCGCCGGTCTCACCGGCCTGCTGTGGGGCGGTGCTGTGCGGATGCTCGTGCTGCATCACATGACCTACTCGATCAACTCGCTGTGCCACTTCTTCGGGCGTCGCGACTATGCAACCCAGGATCACTCGCGCAACCTGCTGTGGCTGGCGCTGCCCACGCTCGGGGAGGCTTGGCACAATAATCACCATGCGTTTCCGACCTCCGCCAGCCACGGTCTCAGCTGGCGCCAGCCCGACATCTCAGCGCTCGTGATCCGCGCGATGGCCCGTCTGGGACTGTGCTGGGATGTGGTTACGGTGCCGGAGGAGCGCCGCATGAACAAGCGCTATGTGGCCGCATAAGTCGCCGTGCGAACGCAACGAGCAGTCGCTGAACCGTCCTGTCGGCTAACGTCGCGACCGTGAGCGCGCCGTTTTCGTCCGGTCCGGACGAGGAGATAGTCCCAGAGTCTGGGTCCGATACCGACCTGCTGACGCACTACGACATCCTGCGTCTGCGCGCGCCCAATCCCGGGCCATACACGCTGTCGGGTACCAACACCTGGGTGGTAGTACGCCGGCCGGCCGGGGTCGTCGATCCGGGTCCGCTGATCGAGTCCCACGTAGAGCGCGTGTGCACGGCGATCGAGGGACGGGGCGGTCTCGGCGGGGTGGTGCTCACACACGACCATGAGGACCACGCGGAGGCCGTGCGGGAAGTGTTAGCGCGCTTTCCCGCCCCGCTGGCGGCCGGGCGCGGCGAGGTCGACGTGAAGCTCGAGGAGGGCGTGCGGTTCGGACCGTTCTACCCGGTGGCCACCTCGGGGCACGCCATCGATCACTTCGCGCTGATCGCCGACGGCGCCTGCTTCACCGGCGACGCGGTGCTCGGCGAAGGCAGTGTCTTCATCGCTCCGCATCGCGCCTCAATGTCTCACTACATGCTCGCGCTGACACGGCTGCGGATGCGAGAAGACTTCAACGTGATCTGTCCCGGGCACGGTCCGATCGTGTGGGACGCACACGCCAAGCTCGAAGAGTACGTCAACCATCGCCTCGATCGCGAGCATGCGCTGATGTACGCGCTCGGCCAGGGCCTGCGCACCGAAAGCGAGCTGCTCGACGCGGTCTGGCCGGACGTGTCGGAGTCGATGCGCCCGCTGGCGAGCGTGACGCTTGCGGCCCACTTGGACAAGCTCGACGACGAGCAGGTCCTGCCCAGGGGCGTGCAGCGCCCGACGTTCGACAGCTTCGACTGGTGAGCCCGTCCGGCGCCGCCCCCGACTCGGGCGCTGGGGGAGCGTCGGCAGGCACCGCGCCCGGGCAGACCCCGGCGGGCGTCGCCGCGTCGAGTTCGATGGCGGTGAACACGTTCACGCCGGCCGGTCCCTCGTCCGGCTCCCCATTTCCGCCGATCGCCGACTACGGCTTCCTGTCGGACTGCCACACCGGCGCGCTGGTCTCCTCCGACGGCTCGATCGAGTGGATGTGCCTGCCGTACTTCGGCTCGCCGTCGGTGTTCGGCGCGCTGCTCGATCGCGGAGCCGGCAGCTGGCGCGTCGGACCCTACGGCCTGTACGTGCCGGCCGGGCGGCGCTACATCCCGGGCACGAACATGATCGAGACGACGTGGATGACGCCGCAGGGATGGATTCGCGTGGTCGACGCGCTGGCGATGGGCGAATGGCACGACAACGAGCACGGCTCCAGCCACACCCGCCCGCCGACGGACTTCGACGCCGACCATCTGCTCGTGCGCATGATCGAATGCGTGCAGGGCCAGGTGCAGGTCGAGATCCTGTGTGAGCCGATGCTCGACTACGGTGCCACTCCGGCTGAGTGGCGCAAGGTCGAGCTCGACTCGGATGCGCAGAACCCGCCTGACGCGCACGACGCGATGGCGATGGACGCCTCCGACGGCCGCACGATGTTCAGGCTGTTCAGCGACATCCGCATGGGCATCGAGGGCAACCGCACGCACGGGCGCCACACGATGGCCGAGGGCGAGAAACGCTTCTGCGCGATCTCCTGGACGGAGTCGCGCGGGGGCCCGCACACGGCCGAGGAAGCGGAGCAGGTACTCGAGAGGACCGGCCACTTCTGGCGCGGCTGGCTGGCCGAAGGCACCTATCCCGACCATCCGTGGCGTCGCCATCTGCAGCGCTCGGCGCTGGTGCTGAAGGGACTGACGTTCATGCCCACCGGTGCGCTGGTCGCCGCGCCGACCACCTCGCTGCCCGAGACGCCAGGCGGCGAACGCAACTGGGACTACCGCTACTGCTGGATGCGCGACGCCTCGTTCACGCTGTGGGCGCTGCACGCGCTCGGCCTGGACTGGGAGGCCGACGACTTCATCGAGTACGTCGCGGAAGTCCCGCGCAACGAGGACGGCTCGCTGCAGATCATGTACGGGGTGAGAGGTGAGAAAGACCTCGAGGAGTCGACGCTCGACCATCTCAGCGGGTACGAGGGATCGATGCCCGTGCGCGTCGGCAACAGTGCCTACCGACAACGTCAGAACGACGTGTTCGGCGCGGTGCTCGACTCGGTCTACCTGCACTCCAAGCAGCGCGATCACATTCCCGAGCGCCTGTGGCCGGTGCTGATCGACCAGGTCAAATGCGCGGCGGCGGTGTGGAAGGAGCCCGACCAGGGGATCTGGGAGGCGCGCGGAAAGCCCCAGCACTACGTCTCCTCCAAGCTGATGTGCTGGGTCGCCATGGATCGCGGCGCGCGGCTGGCCGAACGGCGCGGCAGAAAGGACCACGCCAAGGAATTCCAGGCTCTCGCCGAGGAAGTGCGCGAGGACATCCTCACGCACGGCGTCGACTCGCGCGGCGTCTTTCGCCAGCACTACGACACCGACGCGCTGGATGCCTCGACACTGCTGGTGCCGCTGCTGCGCTTCCTGCCGCCCGATGACGAGCGCGTGATCGCCACCGTGTGCGCGATCCGCGACGAGCTGACCGAGAACGGCCTTGTGATGCGCTATCGCACCGAGGAGACCGACGATGGTCAGCACGGCAAGGAGGGCACGTTTCTGATCTGCTCGTTCTGGCTGGTCTCGGCGCTGTCAGAGATCGGCGAGGACCGCGAAGCGGAACACCTCTGCGAGCGCCTGCTGGCCTACTCCTCGCCGCTGGAGCTCTACGGCGAGGAGCTGGAGGCCTCCAGCGGTCGCCACCTCGGCAACTATCCGCAGGCGTTCACGCACCTGGCGCTGATCAACGCCGTGACGCACATCGTGGCCGCGCAGCAGCAGGTCTGAGTCCGAGGCCGGTGTCAGTAGCCGGGATCGCCGGGCATCAGCACGCGGGCGGAGTCGCCCTCGACGATCACGCGTGGAAGCACCGGCTCGACCGTGAGCTCGCGCGCGTGCTCGAGCAGCGCATCGACCGAAGCGAAGGGGAGGAGTCGCTCGAGGTGCGCGATCGTCGGGAACACGAGCACGATCTCCCCGGCGGCGTGGGCGTCGAGTGCGGCCTGAGGTGTGAACCAGCCGTGCTCGACACACTCCTCACCGTCGATACGCGGCTCCTGGCCGAGAGGCAGAGGAGCGAGGAAGAAGTGCGTGTCGAAGCGGATCTTGACCTCGGCCGGGGTGATCCAGCGCGAGAAAGCGACCAGCTCGCGCGGATCCCGTAGCGCGATGCCGGCCTCCTCGCGCAGCTCGCGGATCGCGGCGGCGCGCTGGGCGTCCTCCCCATCGCCGTCGTCCGCGTCGACGGCTCCCCCGGGAAACACCCACACGCCGCCCATGAACTTCGCCTCCGGGGTGCGTCGCACCAGCAGGACCTCCAGTGCATCCGTCCCACCGCGCAGCAGGATCACGGTCGCGGCCTGACGCGGACTGATGGCGGGACCGGGGTTGTAGTCCTCTCCGGGCGCCGGTCGATCGTCGGGAGCACCGGAATCCATCAAGGGACCCTACCCGTCCGGCGGGACGGTCGCTAGTCTTCCGGTCATGAACGCGACCAAGACCCTGCAACGCTGGATCTGCGAGTCCTGCGGCTACATCTACGATCCCGACGACGGCGATCCCGACGGAGGCATTCCCGCGGGGACGGCGTTCGAGGACATCCCCGACACGTGGTTCTGCCCGGTGTGCGGCGCGCGCAAGCGCGACTTCACTCTGTACGAGGACTGAGCTGAGCGACTGGCGGGAGCTGCTGGCGCTCGACCGCGAGCGTGTGTGGCATCCCTATGGCGGCCTGCCCGCGGCCCCGCCCGAACCGCTGCCGGTCGCGTCCGCTCAGGGCGTGCGCCTGCGGCTGGCCGACGGCCGTGAGCTGATCGACGGGATGGCCTCGTGGTGGTGCGCGATCCACGGCTACCGCCATCCCGCGCTGGACGAGGCCGTGCGCGAGCAGCTGGGCCGGATGGCGCACGTGATGTTCGGCGGGCTCACGCACGAGCCGGCGATACGCCTCGTCGAGCGTCTGGTCGAGCTCGCGCCGGAGGGACTGGAGCGGGTGTTCCTCGCCGACTCGGGGTCGGTGTCGGTGGAGGTCGCGATCAAGCTCGCGCTTCAGTACCAGCGCGCGCTAGGGCGCACGGAGCACACGCGACTGCTGACCGTGCGGGGCGGATATCACGGGGATACATTCGGTGCGATGGCCGTGTGCGATCCGATCGGCGGCATGCACAGTCTGTTCGCGGGTGTACTAGCCGAGCACGTCTTCGCCGAGCGCCCGCCCGGCGGGTTCGATGACGGTCTGGACGAGCGCTGGGCAACGCACGTCAGCGAGCTGATCGCCGCACACGCGCATGAATTGGCGGCCGTGATCGTGGAGCCCGTAGTGCAGGGCGCTGGCGGCATGTGGGTGTACGCGCCCGAGTGTGTGACGTTGCTGCGCCAACTCTGCGACGAGCACGGGCTGCTGCTCATCCTCGACGAGATCGCAACCGGGTTCGGGCGCACCGGCGAGCTGTTCGCGTGCCAGCACGCCGGGGTGACGGCGCTGCCAGATGTGATGTGCCTCGGCAAGGCGCTCACCGGCGGCTACATGACGCTCGCCGCCACGTTGTGCACGTCGGCGGTCGCCGCGGCCGTTTCCGGCGGCGAGGGCGGCGGGTTGATGCACGGACCGACGTTCATGGCCAACCCGCTCGCGTGCGCGGTCGCGCTGGCCTCGCTGGAGCTGCTCGCCGACGGGAGCTGGCGCGAGCAGGTGAGGGGGATCGAACGGGGGCTGCGCGCGGGGCTCGAGCCCGCGCGGGAGCTGCCAGGGGTCGTGGACGTGCGTGTGCTGGGCGCGATCGGCGTGGTGCAGCTGGATCGCGAGGTGAATATTCCCGTGGCGACGGCGATCGCGGTGGAGCGGGGGGTGTGGCTGCGCCCCTTTCGTGACCTGATCTACACGATGCCGCCATATGTGATCGGCGAGGAGGATCTCGCGCGTGTGACGGAGGTGGTGGTGGCAGCAGCTGACCAGGGTTGAGGTTATGGTGGAACTCCGTCGGATGGTTGGCTACACTGATGCGTGGCTAGTGCGCTTATCGCTTCGGCGTATGCGCCTTCGGAGAGAGCCCGGGAAACCGGGCTCTCTCCGGAAACCGGGCTCTCTCCGGTTAAGAAGCCCCTGACGGCCGCCGGAGTCGTCTTCGCTGCGACCGCCAGGGCGCCCTGCTATCTCGTCAACCGGTCGATGACCAGTGCAAAGATGAGCAGAGCGATGGCTAGTGCGGTTATCGCTCCGGGCATGGGAACCTCCTTTCTCCGGGGGTACGACCCCGGAACCCTCCGGAAGGGAGACGCGCATCCGCAGCATCCGACCAGCCATGCGTCGATGCTAAGCGTCGCTTGGGATGAAACTCTCGGGCGGGCACCAGCCTCGCCACGGGAGCGCATCGCCCACTCGAGCAAGGTCAGCCGTCGCCGGGCTTGATGCGCGCCCCAGACCCACGACCTCTATCTCGCCCAGCCGCGCGATCGTCAGGCGGTTGGAACACTCCATCGCGTCTGGCGTCTCGGGCCACGGCGTGAGCACGACCGCGCGCACGTCCAGTCCCACCGCGCGGGCCGACTCGATGCTCAGCAGCGTGTGGTTGATCGTGCCCAGCCCCGGCGCTGCGGCGATCACGACGGGCAGTCCAAGCGCGGCGGCGAGATCGCGCACGGTGAACTCGTCGGCGAGTGGCACCAATAGGCCGCCGACGCCCTCGACGATCAGTGCGCCATCTCCGATCACCGCCGCGCGAGCGCGCGCGACTAGATCTGCCGGGTCCATCGTCTCGCCCGCGAGCGCGGCCGCGAGATGGGGCGAGACGGCCGGTCCGTAACGCAGCGGCGCGACCTCCTCGGGCGTCATGCCCGCGACGCTCGCAAGCAACTCGTGGTCTGGAGGCCACTCGTCCACCGATGGCTCGTCCAGACCCGTCACGACGGGCTTGTGCGCGCGTACGCGCACCCCGGCGGCCGACATCGCCGCGAGCAGCGCTGCGCTCACGACGGTCTTGCCGGTGCCGGTGCCGGTGCCAGTGACGAACAGTCCGCGCATCCCGCGCTCCGGCTCCCAGTGAGAGCGGCTAGGCCGCGCGGTGGATGACGAGGTCGCGCTCGCCATCGAACGGGGCCTTGGTCGGCGAGTTGTGTCCAGAGAGGGGGAGCGAGGACGCGGCGGTCGGCGCCAACGTTGCGATCGGCCGCTGCGGTGCGTCTGCCTCGAACGTGCGTCCCGAGGTGCGCGTCGTTTGCGGGGCGCTCATCCTCAGGTCGAGTCCCAGCTCGCGTGCAGCCGCACCGATGACGTGCGCTGCCTCGCGTAGCTCCTCGGCGGTATGGCTGGCCATCACCGCCAGTCGCAGCCGCGAAGTGCCCGCGGCGACCGTCGGCGGGCGGATCGCCTGGGCGAACATGCCGCGCGTCAGCGCCGCCTCACACAGATTGACCGCGTCGCGCTCATCGCCGACGATCACCGGGACGATGTGCATCTCCGCGTCCTCGACCGCGACGCCCTCGGCGTGCAGCGCGCGGCGCAGGACGCGCGCGTTGGAGCGCAGCCGCTGCACGCGATGCGGGCGCTCCTGCAGCAGCTCGAGCGCCGCCAGCGCCCCCGCGACCGCGGGTGGGGGCGGGGCGGTGGAGAAGATCAGCGGGCGGGCGGTGTTGATCAGGTAGCGGATCGTCTCGCGGCGCGCGCAGGCGTAGGCCCCGTAGGAGCCGAGCGCCTTGCCGAGGGTGCCGATCACGATGTCGATCTCGCCCTCCAGCTCGGCCTGTGCGATCGCGCCCCGTCCGCCCGGGCCGAGCACGCCGGTGGCGTGCGCCTCGTCGACGATCGTACGCGCGCCGTGCTCCCGCGCCAGCTCCACGAGCTCGACCAGGGGGGCGACGTCCCCGTCCATCGAGAACACCGAGTCGGTGACGATCAGACGGCGGCCGGTGCCGCGGTGACGGCGGATCAGCCAGTCGAGATGATTCATGTCGCCATGCCCGTACACGACCACCTCCGCGTGCGAGAGCCGGCATCCGTCGACGATCGAGGCGTGGTTGAGCTCATCCGAGAACACCACGTCGCCGCGTCCGGCCAGCGCGCCGATCGCGCCGGCGTTGGCGAGATAGCCAGAGCCGAACAGCACGCACTCCTCACAGCGCTCGAACGCCGCCAGGCGCTGCTCCAGGCGACGGTGAATCGTCATCGTGCCCGACACCAACCGCGACGCTCCCGCACCCACTCCCCAGCGCATCGCCGCCTCCGCCGCCGCCTCGCGCACGCGCGGATGGTCGGCCAAGCCGAGATAGTTGTTCGAGCACAGCAGCAGCACCGGCTTGCCGTCGAGCAGCACTCGAGGCCCCTGCGGTCCGCTCACCATCCGCAGGCGCCGGTCGAGTCCAAGCCGCTCCAGTTCCTCCAGGCGCTGCTCGATCTCGTTCATCGGTCCGTCCGTCGTCTCAGCCGACGGGCACCTTGTTGGCAGCGCCGTCAGGACGTGGCGGAACGTTGCGCTTGGCCTTGAACCGCAGCTGCGTCGAGGGGTCCCATAGGCGGACGTTGAGGTCGGCGGGAGCGCCGCCGTTCTGATCGCTCGCGTCCGTGCCGGACGGAGATTCCCGCGCGAGCAGCTCCTCGACGACGTCCGGCGTCTCGCCGTCCAGCCAGCCCGAGCGGTTATCCGGCCGCGGATTCGCGCCGTTGTCCGGCTGGCGCGCCACGTTCAGGCCAAGCTCCTCGAACATCGCCCTGTCATCCTCGGGCTCGGAGCCGAGCGTCGTCAGGAAGTTGCCCATCATCACGCCGTTGAGCCCCGCCTTCACCGCGAGTGGCTGCAGCTCGCCGAGGTTCTCCACGCGCCCGCCGCACAGTCTGAACAGCGCCTCCGGCAGGATCAGGCGGAAGATCGCGATCCACTTGACCGCCTCCCACGGATCGATCGGCTCGCGGTCGCCGAACTTCGTCCCGGGCCTGGGGTTGAGCAGGTTGATCGGCACGCTGGTCGGGTCGATCGCCGCCAGCTCGAACGCCATCTCCACGCGCTGCTCACGACTCTCGCCGAGGTTGAGGATGCCTCCGACGCATGTCTCCAGGCCGGCCTCGCGCACGGCCTGGATCGTCCTGATCCGCCCCTCGTAGCGCACCGTGCTCGACACCTCGTCGTAGTAGCTCTCGGCCGTCTCGACGTTGTGATGAACGCGCTGGATCCCCGCCTCGCGCAATGCTTGCGCGCGCGCCGCAGACATGTGCCCGATCGACGCACACCGCTTGAGGTTGGTCTGCTCGGCGACCATGCGCGCGCCCTGCAGGATCTTCTCGAAGTCCCGCTTGGACAGTCCCTGCCCCTGTGTGACCATGCAGAACCTGTGTGCGCCCGCCGCCTCGGCGGCCTTCGCGTGTTCGAGGATCTGCTCGGGACTCATCATCGCGTGCAGCGGCGTCTCGGCCTCGGCGAATCGCGACTGCGCGCAGAACCCGCAGTCCTCCGCGCACCCGCCCGACTTGGCGTTGACCAGCGAGCACATGTCCGTTGCGTCCTCGAACCGCTCAACCCGTGCCGCCCACGCGCGCTCGACGAGCGCTTCGATCTCGGCGCGATCCTCGATCTCGCCCAGGCGCACGGCCTCCTCACGGGTGATCAGCGGCGGCATTCCCTCACGTTATGCGCCGCCTCGGACGGGTTATTCGCCGTGCCACTCCGGTGCGCGTTTCTCCGCGAACGCCCTCATCCCCTCACGCATGTCCGCCGAGGCGAACGATGCGCGACGCAGCTCGATCAACTCCCGCTCGACGTCCTCGTCCAGCTGTCCCTCCGCTCGCAGCAGCGCCGCGATCACGCGCTTGTTGCCGAGTTGGGCCAGCGGCGAGTTGCCCGCCAGCTCGCCCGCCAGCTCCGCCGTCACCGCCTCGAGGTCGGCCGCTGCAGCGACGCGGTTGACCAGTCCCCAGCTCAGGGCCGTCGAGGCGTCGACGTATTTGCCGAGCAGGAACAACTCGCGCGTGCGCGCCGCGCCGATCGCGTCGATGAACCGCCGCAGCCCGGTGTGCGAGTACACCAGCCCGAGCTTCGCCGGCGGCATTCCCAGTTTGATGCCCTCCTGCGCCACCCTGATGTCGCACGTCAGCGCCAGCTCCAGGCCGCCCCCGATCGTGTGTCCCGGCAGTGCCGCCAGCGTCGGCCAGGGAAACGCCGCGAGCGCCTCGATGGCTTCGGTGAACGGGTGCGCCACCAGGCGCTCCGCCTGCTCCTCGAACTCTCCCTCGGGAATCTCGCCGATGTCATACCCCGCCGAGAACATCCCGCCCGCGCCGGTGAGCACCAGGCACCGCGCCGCTCCCCGT
>Ga0193728_1000059_pt1 | contig 44562 bp, 31 predicted proteins | sample U1c1metaG_FD_143037 | JGI IMG/M metagenome (GOLD analysis project Ga0193728, IMG submission 143037) | Soil microbial communities from a riparian zone of the East river system, Colorado, United States - U1c1 | ecosystem: Environmental > Terrestrial > Soil > Riparian zone | place: USA: East River... | reverse complement strand
TAACGGCCCGTTCGCACTTCCGCCACGGTACACTGCCGGGCGCGAGAGGTTAGATTTGTCAACGCCGGTAAACTTTGTGTCGACCGCCGATATTACCGGCGGAAATTCGGGCTCCCCGGTGATCAACCGCAACGCAGAAATCGTGGGCCTCATCTTTGACGGCAACATCGAATCCCTAGTTGGAGACTATGTTTACAGCGACGAGGCCAGTCGCGCCGTGTCAGTAGAGACCGCCGTTATCGCTGAAACGTTGCGGAAACTGTACAACGCACAACGTCTTGCCGATGAATTACAAGGAACCGAGACGGGCCACTGAGAGCGGCGCTGGATCAGGTTTTACAATTCCGCGCTGGTCATGGACATTTTGCGGAGCTACTATCCGGCATAACCAAGTTGTCCGGAGGTGTCTATGTTCCGCCCTCGTCGCAGCCTAAAGATTATTTCCATAGCCGCGGTAATTCTCCTGAGTACGGGGTCTTCCGTCACTCCTCAAAGTCATCCAACACCTCCTCCGATAGTACCCAGGCCCTCCCCAAATGCGCCGAATCCAAACTATCCTCCGGGCTTGCAGGGGCCGGAGCAGACTCCGCCCGACGCAAAAAAACTGGATCGTCAGAATCAAGCTGAAATAAAGGCCGACGTCCAAAAGCTCTACGAATTAATCGGTGAATTAAGAGAACAAGTCGAAAGATCCGACACCAATTCCACGCTATCGTTGTCTGTGGTAAAAAAAGCGCAACAAATTGAAAAATTGGCGAAGCAAGTCAAGGACCGCGCCAAGGGCTGACCACTTACTTCGTTGTGTGTACTGCGGGCGACCGCACGGAATTACCTGCGGCTCACCGCAGCCGGCCGTATGCGTTCCGCGGGCACAATACCTGCGCCTTCCAGAACGGAATAATAATGGTCGGCTGCCAAATCTCCCAGATTTTCCACTTTTCCCGAAGGCCAATGAATTTCAACGCTGCTGATTTTCTCCGCAGTCCCTAATCCAAAATGTACCCGCAAGTCATTTTGCGATAGGTAACTCCCGCCGCTGTGAATTTCCTGCGTTTGAGTCATTCCACCTGCGACAATTTTTATTCGCGCGTTTAGCGCCAGGCGGTTGCTTTTCGTACCTGCCAATTCAAAACTCACCCAGTGTTGTCCGGGCACCCCGTGATTTCTCAGAATCATGGGGCCTCCATCCAGATCGCCCACGACTATGTCCATATTTCCGTCGTTGAATAGATCGGCCACCGCGAGCCCGCGCGACACACGTTTTTCTTGCAACGCCGGACCAGCCTGATCGCTGGCATCGCAAAACGTGCCATCCTTCTGGTTGAGTTGCAAAAGTTTTGGCTGTCGATAACCTCCGCCGGATGGCAGAGTGTCCACCTGCGGATACACATGCCCACTTACAGTGATAAGGTCCAGCCAGCCGTCGTTATCGATATCCACAAACGCGGTACCCCACTTCACCCAGGGCAAAGAAGGTAACGCCGCCCCCGATTGGTAGGAGACGTCGGTGAAATTCCAGTCTCCATCGTTGCGGTACAGCGAATTATTTTCGTCCGAGAAATTCGTCACATAAATCGACGGCCTGCCGGTATGCAGATAATCGCCAATGGCAATGCCCATGGAGGCCTGCTCGGAACCGTCTTCGCTCACGGCTGTTCCGCTTTCCAGCCCGATCTCCTTAAACGTTCCATTGCCTAGATTCTTGTAAAGAAATTTCGGAGTGGAGTCATTGGCTACATACATATCCGGCCGGCCGGTATTGTTGAAATCCGCCCACACCACACCCATTCCGTAATATCCGTTTGGATCGCTGACCCCGGCGGTCTTCGATACCTCAGTAAACGTGCCGTCGCCATTATTATGGAACAGAGAGTCGCTGGCGCCTTTCAGCCCGCGCGGGCCGCACTGCACATCTATACCGCGGAATTTGCAGTTCGGGGAACTGCCAAATCCCGGAAGATCATTGAGGCGAAAGTCCACGTAGTTGCTGACCATCAAGTCGACGAACCCGTCCCCGTCGTAATCGCCAAAGGCCGCACCCGTTGACCATCGGCCGTCCGCCACACCAGCTTTGGCAGTTACGTCTGTGAACGTTCCGTCACCATTGTTGTGATAAAGAACGTTTCCCCCCAGGCAGGTGACGTACAGGTCAGGCCAACCGTCGTTGTCGTAATCCCCGACTGCGCCGCCCATTGCGAAGCACGACGACGTCAAGTGGGCTTTCTCCTTGACATCTGTGAACGTTCCGTCACCATTGTTGTGATACAACGCACCCCGTGTTTTCTGTCCCTTGATGGCCATTTCCACCGTGGGGGCGTTAGTGAAATAAATGTCTGGCCAACGGTCGCGATCGTAATCGAATACGATCACGCCGCCGCTCATCGATTCCACAATATATTTCTTAGCCGGATCGGCCGCGTGCTTGAAGGTAATTCCCGTTTTTGCGGTCACGTCTTCCAGTTGTGGAACTGGCTGGCCCTTACATTTTGTGGCTTTCGCTCCCTCGGGGGGAGGAGGCGGCTGAGGATGGCCTCCCTGGGCATGGGCAGCGGCGGCTCCCAGCGCCATGAGCGCCATAGTTTTCGCGAAACGTTTGCAGCGCTGGTGGAACGGTGGACGAAGACTCACGAGTCCTGCATGGCCGAGGAATTTTCCAAACGTATCGTGCTCATTACCATGAGTCTACACGGGAATAGGCTTCCAAGGATGGTTGCACAACGGAAATGAACCGCGCTGACATAAGAACTTTCAGGCCCGGAAATATTCACAATCCCCGGAGAATAATGTTATTCTGAATTACTGCCCGTCGCCGAGAAATCGATACAGCATGCTCCAATATATTCCAATATATGATGTACAGTACGTTCCCTGCGCTGGTTCTGCGCGACTTAATGGGTGACTGCGTTGCCTACAAACAGCAATAAGCGCCAAGGCGAGCGGAAAGTAACGCTGAAAACTATCGCCAATCAGTTGAATCTGACGCCCGGTACAGTTTCCGCGGCGCTCAATAACTCCGCTGCAGCGCGATCGATCCCCGAAAGAACCAAGCAACGAATCCTGGCCGCCGCCAAAGAGTTGAACTATCGCCCAAATTATTTTGCCCGTTCTCTGCGTTTGCAACGCACTTACACGATTGGTGTTATCGCTGAAGAAATTGGCGACGCTTACGGCGCCATGATCATCAGCGGCGTTGAAGAATATCTTCGCAAAAATAATTTTTTCTTCCTCACCGTCATTCACCGTCACGATCAGAAGCTGCTCCACACCTACGCACAAATGCTTTTGTCTCGAGGGGTCGAGGGTTTTATTACCCTGGACACTTCTATTAAAGACAAGTTAGCCCTGCCTACGGTCGCGGTTTCAGGCCATGAGCGCGTGGATGGGGTCACCAACATAGTGCTGGACCATCACCTGGCGGCGAAGCTGGCATTGTCCCATCTTCGGGAGCTTGGCCATCGCGACATTGCCTTCCTGAAAGGCGCGGTCGTGAGTTCCGACGCCGCTCATCGCTGGAAAGCAATCTGCGATGTAGCCGCTAATTTTGGTATGCGCATCGACCCCAATCTGGTCATTCAAATCGACAGCACCGACTCGACTCCCCGGCTGGGCTATCCGTTTGCCAAACAGCTGCTAGATCGCAAGAAGCCCTTCACCGCTTTACTTGCTTACAATGACATTTCCGCGATCGGCGCCATCTGGGCGTTTCAGGAAGCCGGTTTGCGGGTTCCGGAGGACGTTTCGGTAGTTGGATTCGATGATATTCCCAGCGCTGCATTCAACAGCCCGGGACTTACCACTGTGCGCCAACCGCTGCAACGCATGGGACAAATCGCGGCAAAAACTGTGATTGACCAGATCGAGGGTACCGCGGAATACGTTGCGGAGATCGCCATCGAACCTGAATTTGTGGTCCGCGCTTCCACCGGTCCTGCCGCAATCTCGTCCCTGCCGCGTTTGACGCCATCACGAATGTCGGCTTCAAGGCGAATCTAGCAATCCTGTCGGACCATTCCGTCCAAAATTAATGAATGTTTAATGAAGAAGGGACTTCAGCGCGCAGCGGGAGCTGGAAGTTTGACGGTGCTTCTTATTCCTTGCCCTTCAACAATGGTGTAAATGGCGTCGGCGGAAACGTTCTCCAGAGTTTCGACGCCCCCGTGGGGCCACCGGATTTCCACTTTGGTCATCACCGAATCGCCCGCCAGTCCGAAGTGCAAGCGCGGATCACTGGTGGAAATGTAGCTGGAACCGGCTTTTGCTTCTTCGATCTGCGTGCGGGATGCGGCAGTAACGGTGATTCTGGCACCAACTGCTCCGCGATTACTCTTCGTTCCGATTAATTTGAAAAGAACCCGATGATTGGAATTTTTTGTGTCGTTAATAAATAGAGAAGGCGCCGCTCCAACATTAAAAATCACCATATCGATGTTGCCATCGTTATTTATGTCGCCGAAAGCCACACCGCGGCGCGATTGCATGGCTCCATCGTTTAATCCCGCGGGTCCTGCGATCTCGTCAAAGGTTCGATCGCCCTTGTTGCGGTAAAGCAAAAGCGGTTCGCGATATTTGATGTTTTTGAGAACACTGTCAACTTCCGGATAAATGTGGCCGCTAGCGATAAGTAGATCGGGCAGCCCGTCGTTGTCAAAATCGACGAATCCGGTTCCCCATGAAACATATGGAAACGAACTTTGTGCGATCTTGCCGGAGTAGGTGAGGTCGATAAACCCGCTGACACCCTGATGCAGATAAAGCCCTTTGGGCTGGTCTGCATAATTGGTTATCGTGAAATCAAGCTTGCCATCGCGGTCAAAATCGCCCATGTCCACACCCATGTTTCCCTCCTCATGCCCTTCGGGACCCAAGGCTACGCCGGAGAGCATGGCGCGATCCTCAAACGTGCCGTCGCGATTGTTATGGTAGAGAAAGTTCGGCCCATTGTCGTTGGCTACCAGAAGGCTTGGCCATCCCTGATTATCGTAATCGCCCCACACCACGCCCAAACCAAAGCGGCGTGCGGCGTCCTCTACGCCAGCCTTTTTAGAGACTTCTTCAAATGTTCCGTCGCCGCGATTGTGAAACAAGAAATCCGTTTCACCATCCATGGTCCAGGGATTTTCCACCGGCAAGCCTTTGTGGAAAAAATTCTTGGAGGGATTTTCCGCGGTGGGTAAATGATCCAGATCGGTGTGCACGTAACGCGACACAAATAAATCCAGGTGCCCGTCGCGATCATAATCCGCCCAGGCGGCTCCGGCGCTGAAACCACCGCCCGCAACGCCGGCCTTCTGGGTAACATCTTCAAATTTGCAATTGCCCAGGTTGTGATACAAAACGTTGCCGTTATACCCGGTCACATAAATATCAGGCAATCCATCGTTGTCATAATCTGCGACGGCAATGCCCATGCCCCAGCCCTTATGCGTCAGCCCGGCTTCTTTGGTTATGTCCGTGAATTTTAAATTTTCTCCCTGGTGGTACAGCGTAACCATGGGAACGCCGCCGCTTTTTGCTTGCTCGATAGTGGCATCATTAGCAACCAGGATGTCCAACTTCCCATCGTTATCGCAATCAAAAAGCGCCACGCCTCCGGAAATCGTTTCCACCACATAATGCTGATTCATGGAGCTGAACGGCACGGTAGTAAGTCCGGACTCTTTGCCCACCTCGCGAAAATGAATGCTGGGAGTCTGGGCGCCAAGTAGCGCCGGAAAAAGCATCAACATCATTACGACAGGGAACAAGCGCATAGGGAGAATTTTATTAACCCACACGATTCTAGGGGAAAGCACGCAGCGTAGAAAGGTCTTAGCTGCCTAGTTTGTTTCGTTGCAGTCGGCTAAGATTTGCTGAAAGAGGATTTCTTTGAGTATCTGCCTCAACCACTTTTTTGCGCGACAGTCATTCGGCCGAATGTGCCGGAAGGTTTTTGCGGGGTCTTGCATTTTTGTATGTTCTTGCATTGCGTTGTTCTGGTTACCTAAGGGCACGGCTGCGCAGAGCACCGAGTTGTCGCGCATATCTTCCTTGATACAACAGGGAAACCTGGATGAAGCCGAGCAGCGCCTGCATGGTTATCTGCTTAAGCTTCCGCATTCTCCAAAAGCCAATGATCTCTTAGGCATCGTCTATCTTCGCCAGGAACGCTATAAACAAGCAGAAGAGGTATTGCAGGAGGCTATCACTCGCGCTCCAGGTCTTCTGGAACCGCGCCTCGATCTGGGTGACGCCTACCTCGCAGAAGGCAAGCCGGACTTGGCGTTGGCCGCCTACCGTGGGGCCAGCAAACTGGCCCCGCATGATGTCCGCCCGAACATCGCGCTCGCAAAACTGTATCTGGCAGCCGGAGAATTTGCTAAATCCATTGAAGCTGCCGGAAATATTCCCACGCAGAAGCGCACCGCCCAACTTTTGCCGACGCTTGCTGCGGATTATTTCGGGCTGGGACAGCCGGAAAAAGCTTCCGTGGAAATTCAAGGAATGCTGCAGCTTTCGGAAAAAGAACCTGACCTGGTTCCGGAATTAGTGGAGTTCTTTCTCGCTCACAAAGACTTTAAGAGTGCGCAACAGTTGTTGTTGCTTGCACAACCGAAGCAGCCCGTCAGCGATCGCCTGCTGGTCGATTCCGCGCTTACGGATGCCGGTTTAGGCAAACTCGACGAAGCGCAGAAAAAACTGGAGAGTATCCTCGCGCGCACACCTGAATCCCTGGGAGCTTTAGTCGCTGCTGGAAAGGTAGCCAGTCAGCAATTGGACTGGGCCGCCGCCGTGGAGGCTTTCTCGCGAGCCGCCCAAATTGCTCCCAAGCGTCCGGACATTCTTTACGGGTTGGCGTCGGCGCAGTTGTACGCCAATCAGCTTGAGGCTGCCCATCACAATGCTGAGGAACTACACGCTCTCGAGCCAGATGACTTGCGCTCAACCTATCTTCTTGCCCTGGCAGTTTTTGGCCTGAAAGACTGGGACCCTGCCAAATCCTACGCGGAACAAGTGCTGGCGGCGCATCCTGACGACCGCGAAATGAACCTCATCCTTGCAGACATTGCTTTTAACAATGAGCATAATTTTCAGGCCGCTCGAAAGCATGTGGACATTTGCCTGAAGCAAAATCCCAAAGACCCCGGCGCCTTGTACTATCTCGGGATGATTCAAAAACTCGGCGGCGATGTTGGGGGCGCTATGCAGAGTTTGTCATTGAGCGTGTCCGGCAACCCTAACAACGGCGAGGCGCAGGGCGCTCTCGGTTCGCTGTGTCTGCAAGCCGGTGATTTAACCTGCGCGATCGGCGCCTTCACACAGGCCGTGCTCCTGGCTCCCAAGGAGGCACAAAATCATTACCAGCTGGCGCTAGCCTATTCGCGCTCCAATGTTCCTGACAAAGCCAAGGAACAACTTCAGATCTACGAACAAATGAAGGCGCAGGAAGCCAAAGAAGCCGTCGGACCTCCGAAAGGTCCCTCGCCGATCCAGGTTTCGCCCATGGGCGTAGTCGCCCACCCGTAATCTCTACGCTGTAACTCTGCGGTAAAGACCCTCAACAGGAAAGCCGTTGCAACTTTTTACTTTACAACTGCCCGAGACTTCGTGTTGCACTATGGAAAAAGGTATTTTGAAACAGGTTTCTGTATTTCTTTTACTAGTTCAATACCCGTCGGCGGCACAATTTTTAGAATAACAATATTTTTATCGAGAATATCAATATTTTCGCTTGACAAGGAATGGGCCTGCAGTGATATATAGCTGCTAGTATAAAAGCATTACTGTAAGACCCATGGGTGTGGGCCTTAATTTCTTCTCTGATTCGAGCGGCTTTGCTTCCAAACGCCTGCGCGCCAGCTGGCTGCGTCGGCTTTTGGCTGAGATGCCGGGTGAAAATACTCCTCGAGGTGTAGCGTAAATGAAGAATCAATTTAGCTTGGCAAACCGCGCTGGTGCGATTTGGGCCCTCGCAGGGGTGCTACTCGTCCTTGTCCTCTCCCCCTTCGCAACTTATGCGCAGAACTACGCGGGTTCGGTGCGCGGAACAGTCACCGATCCGAGCGGTGCCGCGGTTCCCGGCGCGACCGTTACTCTTCGCGACGTCGGCACCAACGCCACAATGGAAACTACCACTACGGATACCGGAGGGTTCACCTTCGGTAACGTTAGCGTGGGTGCCTATGAAGTGTCCGTCAAGGCCGGTAATTTCAAGGAGTTTGTCGCCAAGGATGTCGAAGTTCACGTCTCGACCAGCACCGAAGTCAATGCCAAGTTGACCATGGGCTCGGCAAGTGAAGTGATCAGCGTCGAAGCCAGCGACATTCAGGTGCAGACCACCACCTCCGACGTCGGCGCTGTTATCGAAGGGACCCAGGTTCGCGAACTCCCCTTGAACGGTCGCAACTTCATGGCCTTGACCCAGCTGCAGCCCGGCGTCTCCGCCAACAACCAGTTCGATTCTAAAGACAAAGGGTTGCAGGGCGGTTCAGACTTCTCGGTCAATGGCAATCCCAGCACCAACAATTTGTTCTTGATCGACGGTGTGAACAACAATGACGTAGGTTCCAACCGTACCATTCTTATTTATCCCTCTGTTGACTCCATCGCCGAATTCAAAATGCTGACCAATTCCTACGGACCGGAATACGGCCAGGCGTCCGGCGCCATTATCAGCATCACCACCCGATCCGGTGAAAACCAATTCCATGGCGGAGTGTTTTACGAAGGCCGTAACGATGCCTTGAACGCCAACAACTACGCCAATAACATCACAGATACTGCGAAGCCGCCGTTGCGCCGCAATGACTGGGGTTATTTCGTTGGTGGCCCGATTTTGAAAAACAAACTCTTCTTCTGGTGGAACCAGGAATGGAATCGCGATATACGGGGAAACTTGGTGTCGACTTGCGTACCGACGGCCGCCGAGCGGGCGGGCGACTTCAGCGCCGACGTTGCTACCGCGCTAGCTTCTCTGAATTCCGGCGGGCAGGCCACTGATCACACCACCTGTAACGCTCCGCCACCGGCCACCTTTAGCAAGGTCGCGCCCTTCACAGCCACATCAAATATTCCTGTTGGCTATCAGGTAGCGGGGAATCCGTACGCCATTGCGAATCCAGACGCTGTTGGCCAACTGCTTGCAGCTTATTATCCGCTTCCGAATCTCACCACTTTGCTTCCCAATTCGGATGTCAACTTTGCGCAGAATCAGAGTAGCAGGGTTCCGTGGCGCGAGGAAAACGTTCGTCTTGATTATGATGTCAGCAAAATGAATCGCATCAGTTTTCGGTATACCCAGGATGCCTGGAGTTTCCCCGCCCCCAATAACGCCTTTGGCTGGGGCGACGATCCCTTTGCAACTTATCAAGGTAGCTGGCAACAGCCCTCCAAGAGCATCATGGGCAAGTTGACCACGCAGATCAGCAGTTCGATTGTCAACGACTTTGAGTTCGGTTACGCGCACAATGCCATTATCGTTACCCCCGGCGGAACCGATCCCACCTTGGGTGCTCAATTTGATGCGGCGATGCCTTCAGTGTGGCCAGCTTCTGGCAAGACACCCGGCGGTCTCCCGACAGTCTGGGGCGGCCTGCAGAATTACGGAAATTTCTCGTCCATCTGGGCCATCGTGGGTTACGGCAACCACATGAATCTGTACACGTATCAGGACAACTTGACCAAGATCCAGGGCAATCACGCCTGGAAGTTTGGTGGCAATTTCAGCTCGAACCAGAAGGTTGAAAACCAATTTGGAGGCGCTGACCGCCCAACCTTCAGCATCAGTAACAATGGCTGGGGGCAGACTATAATCACGGGCAATGCCTTGGCCAACATGCTGATACCTGGAAGCGGGACTCCGCTGGCGTATAATTCGGCGACATGTACCGCCAATGCAGCCGCTGCAGGTTGCCCGCAACAAATTCAAGGTGTGACAGAAAACAACGTTAATCCGGTAGATCAGGGACGTTGGCATGACATCGAGTTCTATATCGGCGACACATGGAAGATTAGGCGCAACGTCACCGTGACCTACGGATTCCGGTGGTCCTTCCTCCGCGAACCTTACGACGATAACAACCAGATGGCCTCATTCAGCCTCGCCGCCTATAATCCGGCCGGCAATCCGGCCGACGCTTGCAACGGCGTTATTGTGGTGCCCGGTACTAATTTCTGTGCCGCGGCTGCAGCCGTTACTGGTCTACCGCTGAGTGCGGGAACTCCAGGTGTCAACCGCGCCTTAACCAACAACGCTAATCACAATATTGCGCCTCGTATCGGGATCGCCTGGGATATCTTCGGGACCGGCAAAACCGCCCTACGCGTCGGCGGCGGACAGTTCTACCAGCGCGAACGCGTTAGCCCACAAGTGGGCCTGTCAAACACCGCGCCTTTCGCAATCGGCGCCAACGTAAATCGGCCGCTGGACACCCCTGTCTCATTGGCCGGTGCTTCCACCTCACCTAACGATGGTCGCTCACCAAGGGCCGTGACTCCCAACTCTTGGCAGTGGAACCTTTCCATCGAGCAGCAATTGGCTCGCAACACTGCTCTTCAGGTGGGATATGTTGGCAACGTCGGTAATCATCAGACGACCACCTACGACACCAACCAGGTACCCGACAGTCTCTTTGCTACGGGCGCGTTTCTGGGAGGGACAGCTCAGGGGGACACTCCCAGCATCAACATTTTGCGTCCCGCTGCCAACTTCTCAACCATCAACTTTTTCAGCCGCGACGGCCACTCCAGCTACCATGCTCTTCAGGTGCTGTTCCGTTCTAAGCTGAGGAATTTCTCGACGATCCAGGCGGCTTACACCTATTCGCATACGATTGCTAACTTCGAAGAGGACGCCGCTAACGGCGGGGCCAGCCAGGGAAGCTTCACCGACGTCGGGAATCTTCGGGCGGACAAGGGTAACGCTACGATCAACCGTCCGAACATCTTCGTCTTGAACGAAGTGTTCTTCCTTCCCAAGCTCGAACACAGAAATGAAATTTTGCGCCAAACGGCCGGCGGATGGGAATTCAATACTATCTTCACTGCTGAAAACGGCAACTCGATCTCCGTATATCAAAGCGGCTTGAGTTCCGCTACGGCGTTGCTGGATCCCACAGCGCCGGTACCTACTTGCTCTTTCGCCGGCAAGTCATTCCCTTGCGGCGGCTTGCAGTCACTGACCGGAACTGGCTATAACCTCACCAACCGTCCTGACGCTGTACCGGGTACATCCTGCAATTCCGGCGTGTCTGGCGGCCAGATATTTAACCCGAATGCCTTCACCCTGATCGGCTATCAGATCGGCACTATCGGAACTGCTCCCCGTGGCGCTTGCGAGGGTCCGCATTACGTCAACGCCGATATGGAGCTGTCTAAGAACTGGCAGATCAAGGAGAGGTTCCGCTTGCGCTTCAGCATGGACTTCTTCAATGCCTTTAACCACCCCAACTTTGACGCCGGCTGGATTCAAGGTACGGGAGGCAATAACGGCTCCGGAGCGTTTTACAACGGCGGCGGCGTCTACTGCGGCCCAGCCAATGCAGGTGGTCTGTATCAGCCTTGCAGTCCGACGAATAACGTCATCAGCGCCTATGGCACTACCAACCCTGGGATCGGCGGCGCCAACAAGGGCTTCGGATCGACGATCGTCACCAAGCCTGCGCGCGAACTGCAGTACGGTCTGAAGTTGACCTTCTGACCCACGCAGTTTTGCGACGTTCCATGTTTTCGGCGGGGCCTGACGTAATGGGCCCCGTCTTTTTTTGTGTTCGTGTGGATTCCAGATAGATTTCGCCCGTAATTCCGCGAGTCTATTGTTAAAATTGTTAGAGAATACTTCCATCATGGCCGTCACTTCAGATAGCCCCTCTTGCGCTTTACGCGCTCACAGGGGCCCTCGCGTTCGTCGTCTGGCCATTCTTTCTCTTTTGCTTGTTCTCGCTGACTCAGCATCCTCCCAATCACCATCCCCGGCCCAAACCAGCCAGCAACCCTTCGCCAAGCCTTCAGGCTCCAGGTCCCCCGTCGACGAATTGCCAAACCGCCTTCGCGCGGCCGCCGCAGCCCGCGACACAGGCGACCCCGCTGCCGTCACTCGCACCAATTTCCAGGTATTAGCGCTAGCATTTCGCAAATTGGCCAATATTCGCAGTACCGAAGGCGCCTTTCCCCGGGCCGCCGACCTCTACAAGCGTTCGCTCTCGTTGGAAGACGCTGCGGAAACCCACGTGGGTCTGGCCAGCTGCTATTTATATATGAATCGCCCCGACGACTCCTTGGTCGAGGCCTCCAAGGCTTTACTGATCGATCCCAATAATGCGCGCGCCTTCAATATCCAGGGCAAAGCCTGGATGAAAAAGCGCGATTACCGCAAGGCTGTGGAGTCATTGGAGCGCGTGGTTCAGATCCAACCGGAATTCGAACCTGCCTACGCCCTTGGCGTCTCATTGCTGGATTTAAAAGATCCGGAAGGCAAGAAGAAAGCCGCCCAGGTCTTCGACAATATCGTTGCGTCCATGGGCGACTCTGGCTCTTTGCATGTGTTCTTCGGCCACGCGTATCGCGATGCTGAAATGCAGGACGATGCCATCCGAGAACTCCAGAAGGCCGTAGCCCTTGAGACCCGCACGCCTCACGCACACTACTTTCTCGGCTTGGCGCTGCTCTGGAAAAATGAATGGACGGACACGCCTGAAATTCGCCAGGAATTCGTAACCGAAATAAACAATTACCCGAAAGACTTTTTGGCTAATTATTTTCTCGGCTATCTTGATTCGAACGACCGTCGCTACGACGAGGCCAACGTACATCTGAAAATCGCCACGGAACTCGACCCGTCCTGGCCCGAACCGTGGCTTTTTCTTGGACTGAACGCCTATTCCCAGGGAGACCTGGCCCACTCCGAGGCCTACCTTCGCAAATGTATCGAGCTCACCGGAACGGACGAATCCCGTGGAAATTATCAGATACGTCGTGCCTATATAACCCTTGGTCGCATTCTCACCGCCGGCGGCCGTGCCGACCAAGCCGCACCATACCTTGATAAGGCGCGCGAGTTCCAGAAACAATCGCTCGCGGAAGCCCAGCAACAAGTCGCCGGCAAGGCCTCCGAGGAAGGCTCGGTCTCACCGGCTGCGGTGGTCGCACTTCTCAACAGTCAGGAAGATCATGCGATAGGGCTCTCTTCCCAGCCCGTCGACCCCACCGCGCCACTCGATCCTTCCGTCCTGGCGCACTCAGGGCTATCCGAAGAAACCAAGAAAGCCGCTGTTACCGAGGAAAATCGGCTCCGGCTGATTTTAGGCTCCAGTTTCAATGACCTCGCTACTTCCGAGGCTATTCTCCGCGACTACCCTTCCGCGCTTTCTCACTTTCAGGAAGCGGAACGTTGGCATCCCGCCGTTCCGGGCTTGTTGCGCAATTTGGGCGTAGCCGCTTTTCGCGTACAGAATTACCAGGAATGTGTTCGCGCACTTTCGCAAGTTCTCCCCACCGATCCAAGCAATTCCGCCTTGCGTGCCATGCTGGGGTCCGCCTATTTTGCGCTGGACAAGTATCGCGAGGCCGCGGAAACCATCGCGCCTCTTGGCCAGCGCGCCATGCAGGATTCCACGCTCGGTTACGCTTGGGCTGCTTCGTTATCGCGGCTGGGTGAACTTGCCCAGGCCACTCAGGTTCTTGAGCAATACGAAAACTCCGGTCTTTCCCCTGACGCCCTTGTTCTCGTTGGTCAGCTCTGGACCGACATGGGCGATTATTCGCGCGCCGTGCAGTCGTTTCATCGCGCTCTCGATCGCGAACCCGCACTTGAGAGAGCGCATTATTTCGCCGGCCTGGCACAACTCCGCTGGGAGCACGACAACGAAGCCATCGAGGAATTTACCGCTGCCTTGAACTTGAATCCCGATGATGCGGATGCAAAAGTTGGCCTCGGTTATATTTATATGCAGCAGGCCAAGCAATCCGAAGCCATCGAACTTTTCCGCTCGGTCATCGCCACGCATCCCGATAACGGCAACGCGCAATATCAATTGGGTAAGCTCTTGCTCGACTCCGGAAAGGTCCAGGAAGCCGTAACACATCTCGAAGCGGCCGTCCGTGCGCTCCCGCAGACCGACTACGTCCATTACCAGTTGCAAAGTGCGTACCGCAAGGAATCGCGTGCAGCGGATGCGGATCGTGAACTGCAAATTTATAGGGGGTTGAAAGCAAAAAATCGCGAGCTAACCGTGCCCCACCCCATGGGACGTCCATAAATCTACGCCGGCGCGGCTCACATCACAGAAGTCACCACCGGCTGAAAGAATAAAAACCACCCTCGATACCCCCTCTCACAGAAGAACCAATAGAAACGCATCAACGTTGGAGCACGTCCCACTACCCAGGGGCACGCTCGGGGAGTGTCGATTTCTGAAAGAACCCTTCGCGATTGAAATCGTATTTCAACTTGGATCGGGCGTAACTTGTTGTAGGGGCAGTCCGCGTTTTTTCCTCAGGTCCTCAATATCTTGGAGGTTGCATGCTTGGTTGCACTTCTCTGCTTGGTACCGCGCTTGCCTTAGTCTTTGCCGGTTCACTGTGCGCCTCGCTGGCGGCTCAGGAAACCGCTCCACCTGTCGTGCCTTTTCCCCAGAATGATCCCGGCCTCGCTGCCTTGGCGGCTCGCAAAAAAGCGCAACTCAATTCTGTAAATCAGTTCAAGGTGTTTTACCAATTTCATTACACCGACAAGCTCAAGGAAAGCGGAATCACTTTCCGCGAACACGCCACGCTCTACTCCACCAGCGATTACATGGCTGTTCACTACGACCACGGCACCGGCATCGCCGTCGCCGATGTGGATGGCGATGGACTGTACGACATTTACTTCGTCAGCCAACTCGGCGGCAACGAACTGTGGCGCAATCTCGGTAATGGAAAATTTGAAAATATTACCGAGCAAGCCGGCGTCGGCATGAAAGATGGCGTCAGCGTCACCGCCTCTTTCGGCGACGTCGACAATAGCGGGCACCAGGACCTTTATGTCACCACTGTCAACGAAGGGAATGTTCTTTTTCAAAACGACGGCCACGGCCATTTCAAGGACATAACTCACGAAGCCGGACTTGATCTTGTGGCCCACTCCTCCGGCTCTTTCTTTTTTGACTACGACAACGATGGTCTGCTCGACCTGCTGGTTTGCAACGTCGGCGTTTACACCACTGACCAAAAGGATGCCGACGGAGCGTACGTTGGCCTCCGCGATGCATTCTCCGGTCACTTGCATCCCGAACGCTTCGAGCATCCGGTGCTTTATAAAAACCTCGGTCACTATAAATTCAAAGATGTCACCGCCGAAGTCGGTCTAGATCCCAAGGGCTGGTGCGGCGATGCCACCTTCGCGGACCTGAAAGGCGCTGGATTTCCGGGAATTTATTTCCTGAATATGCAGGGTCCGGGACATTATTTCGAAAATGAAGGTGGCAAGAAATTCGTTGAGAAAACGCAGAACTACTTTCCCAAAACTTCCTGGGGCAGTATGGGCTTGAAATTTTTTGATTACGACAATGATGGCCGCATGGATCTGCTGGTCACCGACATGCACTCCGACATGATGCAGGAGCAAAGTCCCGAGCACGAAAAAGAGAAAATCACTTCTCCTGCGCCCGATGATGCGCTAGGTGCTCCCGCCGATAAATTCATCTTCGGCAATTCTTTCTACCACAATCTTGGCGACGGCAAGTTTGAGGAGATTTCCGACAAAATTGGAGTCGAGCAGCTCTGGCCCTGGGGTTTCAGCGTCGCAGATCTCAACGCGGACGGTTATGAAGATATTTTCATCACTGCGGGGATGAATTTCCCTTTCCGCTATGCCATCAATTCCGTTTTGCTCAATAATCGCGGGGCAAAATTTCTTGATTCCGAATTTCTACTGGGTGTGGAGCCTCGTCAAACGCCTTACACTCCCTGGTTCGTCATGGATTGCAGCAATCCCGCCGTTTTAGGGCCTCTGGGGCAGGCTGTTTGTCAGGGTCAGACGCAAAAAGTAACGGTCTCCGGCCCGAAATCCAGTCGCGCGTCGGTAATTTTCGACCTCGATAACGACGGCGACCTGGACATTGTCACCAATGATTTCAACTCCGAACCTATGGTGTTAATCAGTGACCTCGCGCAGCAGAAGAAAATTCACTGGCTTAAAGTTGTGCTCGTCGGAACCAAATCCAATCGCAACGGTTTAGGCGCCACCGTTCGCGTGCATAGTGGCGAACAAACCTATGCTCGCTACAACGACGGCAAGTCTGGCTACTTGTCACAAAGCGTTCTGCCTTTATATTTCGGTCTTGGCGATATTTCAAAAATTGACAGCATCGAAGTTGCGTGGCCTTCCGGCCGCAAACAAATCATCCGCAAAGGCCTGACTGATAACCAGACGCTGAAAATCACCGAGCCGGAGAAATAGTTCATCCCTGTAGCGCCGAGTTACCCTGCCATTCGAGGTCGATCTGTCCTCCATAGGGCCCGACACCGCTCCAAGACCCTAACGTGCCCTTTATGAGTAATACGGTCTTCCCCCGATAGGCACCATTCATGTGCAGGATAAAATCTCAAGCCGGGTAAGGTATTTACGCAATTGAATTTCGAGAGAATCGAGGAAGTATGAATACATTTCTGTATACCTCGGTCTTGGGCCTGCTGTGCATGCATGCTACGTCTGCCGTTCCGCAACAGCGCGAACGCACTCGGAATTCGCAGTCACCGTCTCTGATAAATATCCGCGTATCGCGAACCGTGCAAGCGGTGAACTACCGCGACAGGGCTTCCACCAAGATCGATTTTCGAGGTACGCCGCTCATGCCGCGCGCCGAAGGAAAAGCCGACATTCAGGCCAAGGGCGGGCGCGTGGCAATTAGAGCTGAGTTCGACCATCTCGAGCTACCGTCGGCTTTTGGTTCAGCCTATTTGACCTACGTTCTATGGGCCATTTCGCCGGAGGGCAACCCTAATAATTTGGGCGAGGTCGTCCTGGAGGGCAGCAAGAGCAAACTCGCAGTCACCACCAACCTCCAAACGTTTGCCATGATCGTGACCGCTGAACCCTATTTCGCAGTCAGTTTTCCCAGCGAAGTGGTGGTCATTGAAAATATTGTTCGCGGCGACACCAAAGGCTCCGTCAGCACCGTCGATGCCAAGTTTGAACTCTTAAAGCGCGGCATTTACGACGATATGCGTCTAGAGCGTTTCACTACCGACGCCAGCGCTCCGCTGTCGTTGTACGAGGCTCGCAATGCTTTGCGCATTGCGAAAGCCCAAGGAGCCGCTCAATACGCCCCCGAATCTTGGGCCAAAGCCGAAGACGCCATGCGGCGAGCCGAGGATTATCAGTTACGTAAGGAACATAAAGCTGTGCCGACCGCTGCAAGAGAGGCGGTGCAAGATGCGGAGGATGCGCGCAACGTCGCCGTAAAACGCCAGGAAGATGAGCGCGTCGCGCAACAACAGCGCGAAGCAGATGAGCAAGCCCGCCGCGCCAAAGCCGCGCAGGAAGACGAGTCGCAGCGCCGCGCGGAAGCGGAGCGTCAGCAACTGCAAGCAGAAGTAGCGGCAGCGCAAGAAGCCAAGGCTCGTGCTGAGGCCGATGCGCAACGTAAAACAGCCATGCTACAGGAACAGCAGGCTCGCGAGCAGGCAGCTTTAGCCGCGCAACAAGCCGCGCAATCCGCACAGCAAGCTCAGGATGCCCAGTCGCAAGCGCAACAAGCACAACAGCAGGCTCAATTGGCCCAACAACAGGCCGCGCAATCTGAACGCGATAAGCAGGAACTACGCGCCAAGCTCCTTCTACAATTCAATCGCATTCTTGAAACTCGCGACACCGTGCGCGGTTTGGTCGTAAATTTAGGCGACGTATTATTCGACACCGGAAGATACACCTTGCGTCCGCCCGCGCGCGAGGCCTTGGCCAAGCTGTCTGGCATTGTGCTCGCCTATCCAGGATTGAAACTAACCGTCGAGGGACACACCGATTCCACCGGCACAGCTGCATTCAATCAGAAACTATCCGAGCAACGCGCAATGATTGTGCGTGATTATCTCGTTCAGCAAGGCGTGGACATGAATTCCATAACCGCGGCAGGCCTCGGGGAAGGTATGCCCATCGCCGACAATTCGACCGCAGCCGGGCGTCAGAAAAACAGGCGCGTGGAAATCATCGTTAGTGGGGAAGTGATTGGCACCAGGATCGGGGGCCAGTCCGGAGAGCAACCACCACAGTAGGCCAATAATCCAATTCAGACGAAAAGAAACGCGCCGAAAATCTCCTTGGTGCTTTTATTTTTTTAGCTCTTCTTGGTATCAAGCTTGAGGTTCACAACAATTTCTTTGCGGCTTTCAAAGCTCGAAATAGTGCGTGTGGGAGACTTGGCGCCATCCTTTTCGGCGTGCAGTTCATAATCCGTATTGGGATCAAGACCGCTGAATCTGTAATTTCCGGTCTCGTCCGCGATATAACTGCGCACCGCATTGGTGCGCGTATTCTTCAGGAATACCACCGCGGTAGGTATTGGGGTGTCCGCTTTATCGGTAACAATTCCGTGAACGCTGCGGAGTTGCGACTCGTGCTTGGCTTCTTGAGCGCCGACGAACGACGCAAACAATAACACTGCCATCACCATCCCAATAACCTGTCGCGCGCATTTCATTTTTTACCCCCGCCTGTCGGCTGCATATGCAAAACGACGTTCTCCTCCGATTGCCCGTTTATCGCCTGGGATTGTTTGGCGAAGCCTTTACTCTCGGCGGCGATCTCGTAATCGGGGCCTTTAGGGACGCGCACCGCGAATTCTCCTCGCAAATTCGTATATGTCTCCCAGCGGGATTTCTTTTGATCGGACCTGCGGATACGCAATTTAACGCCCGGCAAAGCCAGTCCGTGGTCGTTGAAAACGGTTCCGCGAATCACCAGCTCATCCGCATGACCGTGTTTCGATTTGCGTGTCGACGAAGACTCGGAAGGCGCGGGTTGCGTACCCGCCGGTGTCGCTGCATCCTGTCCGGCGAGTAATGGCAGACCAGTAATTAATATAGTCGCGAGAATGATGACACACCGTTGGCGATGCATCATTTCCTCCGCGTATTTGGATGATGGCCCAACCACTGCAGATGCCACACTGCGAAAGTCGCCCTCACTCTTCGTCTAACTCTTCCTCTTCTTCTTCCTCGTCGAGCAAATCTCCGTTTTCGGCGACCTCGACTCCCTCTTCTTCGTCGTCCTCATCGTCTTCTTCCTCATCATCGGAGATGATGTTGAGGTGAACCGGGTGGGTCTGCGAGACTTCCAGTTCCGATTCGCACTCCGGGCAGCTGAGAATCTCGCCTTCTTCTACTTCGTCTTCATCCACATCTATTTCGGTGGCACACTCGGGGCAGCGAATCACGGCTCCATCCTCCATCGATTTGTTAGCCCGGCAGCCCGCAAAGCCCGCATTACTGCCGTGAGCGTATTATATACTCCGCAGTATGAAGTCAACCGTGTAGGTACTGTACATGTGCGGAAAAAATTGGGCATGAAATGTGCCCTTGTAATCAGCTCGCGCTCTAATAATGGCTCCTTCCCGCGAATATCCTGAGCGCCCCCTGGTTGGCGTAGGTGGTGTGGTACTTGATAGCGGCCGCGCGCTATTGATCCGGCGGGCCAGCGAACCCCTGCGCGGCGAATGGTCCATTCCCGGAGGCATGCTTGAATTGGGAGAAACCCTGGAGCAGGGTGTTGCCCGGGAGTTGCTGGAGGAAACGGGCTTGCAGGTCCGCGTACTCGAGCTAATCGAGGTGTTCGACCGTATTGTCTATGCGCCGAACGGCGAGAGTGCCGGTAGTGTCGGCCTGGAGCGGCCGCGTTTCCATTATGTCATCGCCGATTATCTTTGCGAGCGCATCAGCGGGGAGCACGCTGCTGCCAGCGACGTCACAGATGTGGTATTTGCGCAGGAAGAAGATCTAGGCCGGTTTCATTTGACCGAGACGGCTCTGCGCATTCTGCATAAAGCTTTCGCCATGGATCGCGCGCGTCATGGCGTAGCCGAAGGATCGTAGGCGCTAAGCAGCCGGCAGCGTTCCGCGGGTGCGTTCGCGCTTGGTAAATTCCTGCACCGCCATGTGCAGATCGCTGGCGGTGAAATCCGGCCAGCGTTTTTGAAGAAAAACAAACTCCGCGAAGGCGCATTCCCACAACAGAAAATCGGAAAGCCTTTGTTCCCCGCCGGTGCGGATCAGCAAGTCCACATCTGTCGATCCTCCCCTAAACTCCACGAGAATTTTGCCGAAAGCTTCGCAGGATAATTCCGTGACTTTGTAAAAGCGGCAAGCCGCCTGATAGATCGCTTCCCGCGCGGAGTAATCGATAGCCAGGCGAAGATGCAACCGGTTCCCTCCCGCGGTCGCAGCTTCGGCGTCCCCAATCACCTGACGCAAATTGACTGGCAAGCGGTCGCGCCGTCCGATCACTGTTAAACGCACTCCTTCTTCCATGCAGTGGGACGTTTCAGTAAGCAAGTATTCGTGCAGAAGCCGCAAAATCCCTGCGATCTCCTGCGTGGGCCTCTGCCAGTTAGCCGAAGACAGCGCGAATAACGTCAACGTGTGAATCCCCAAACTGGGCGCCGCTTCGATAATCTCTCGCGCGGTTTCCGCCCCAGCGCGATGACCGGCTGATCGAGGGAGTCCCTTGGCAGTAGCCCATCGCCCATTCCCATCTGAGATGATGGCCACATGGATGCCGCTACCGTTCGGTCGCGTGTTGGAACCGGATTCGATCGAAGTTAAAGAGGACATCGCCGCCTCGCTGACAATTTAGTTAGTGCAAACTACTCTATAATACAAAGTAATATGTCCGCAAAAACACACTGACTTACCGCGGCTACGCGCTTATTTCTCCCGCGTCGCCCGGATCAATGCTTCCATGTGATTGAGGTAGCGTTCCAGCGCTTTGCGCCCGGCCCCAGCCAGCCGGTATTCCGTTTTAGGCAAGCGCCCATCGAAGGACTTGCTGCACACGATGTAGCTGGCCTCTTCCAACTTGCGTGCGTGCACGCTTAAATTTCCGTCCGTGGTCTTCAAAAGCGCCTTCAATTCGTTGAAGGTCAACGAGCGGTTCACCGCCAGCGCGCTTACGATTCCCAGCCGGATGCGCTCGTGAATCAGCCGGTCGAGATCCGGCGAAACCGCCTCGCGCGTTGGTTCCCGCACCGTCGCCGGCGAATCCTCGCGCGGCTTGGAACGTGGAACGCGGTCTTGAGGAACTGCAGAAGATTTAGCCATGTCGTTATCCTCCGTAGTGACGGGCGATCCATATGCCGAAGGCGATTTGCACCACTCCAAAGCCCGCGGCCATGAAGTAGTTCCCCCAAGCCAATGGCGCGAACAACGCGCATCCGCCCAGTCCCATCAGGCACAGTCCCATCACCGGTACTACCCGCACAGAAAAAGCGCCACCCGTCACTACCGCTGCGCCATACAGCAGCAGCCAGACGGCCGGCAATATCGCGATTGACCCTGAACTGTAAAACGCAAAAGTCATCAAGCCGCCGACGATGATCGGGGGCGCAAAGCTTAAAAGAAATTTTCGGCCCGGGCCCGAGAAGAGTTTTGAGTTGGCGCGATGGGCTTTGGTGGCTGCTGCGGGGGCGGCAATGGCCACCGCGATAAACGCCTCCACCAGCCAAACACCAAACCAGGCGCGCGGTGTGGTCTGCAGGGAAGCGATACCCGCCGCAATCACCGCGGTAATCCCCATCGCCACGCCGCCCCATCCGGGCACGGCGGTAAATTCCGCTGCCGACTCCATGGTTTCGCGTATATAGCGAAGGTGGTCGGCGGCTCGCGCGTCGATGGGAATAGGACCGGTTCTGGGAGCGGGAACAGAGTTTGTTTTCAGCATGGCCAATTCAGCATGGTCAATTCTGAGGGATTCAGCATCGCAAGCAAACTAGCAGGCCCGCTAGAACCTGTCAAGTACTTTATGATGCAAAGTACCTCAGGCCGCCGCTACTCTGCGCACGCTCCGCGCATACCGTCCGCTCATCGCATTCCAGCGAATCGTAAAGATGTCCGCGAACATTTTGAGGCTGTCTCCCAGCATGTTGACCGTCGTGGCTTCTGAATGACCCCAGCGCACCGGAATTTCGATGGCGCGCAGTCCATAATGTCTCGCCAGATAGAGCAATTCCGGATCAAACCCAAATCCCTCAATGCGCTGTTGCTCAAAAATAATCCGGGTGCGCTCGCGTCGAAACGCTTTGAACCCGCATTGCGTATCCACGAACGGCAAGCGCAACACGATGCGCACAATTTTATTGAAAATGATGCCCGCAAATTCCCGGAAAATCGATTGATGGGTACTGATCAGGCTGCGATCCATGGCTCGCGATCCAATAGCCACATCGTAGCCATTATTCAACGCCGTTAGCAGTTTGTCGGACTCCTCGATAGGCGCGGAAAGATCCGCATCCGTGAAGAGCACCATGTCGCCTTGTGCCTCCAGCATTCCGTGCCGAACGCTGTAACCTTTTCCGCGATTCGTGCCATTCGAAAGCACGCGAAGCCCCGTAAGCTTCCCATGAAATGATTCGGCCACTGCTGCGGTGCGATCCGTCGAGCCGTCGTCGACGACCAGCACTTCCGTGCGAAGTCCCAGTGTCGGCAGATATTCAGCAATGCGTTGCAATGTTCCGGGCAGGCGCGCTTCTTCGTTATATGAGGGGATAATGATCGACAGATCGAAATTGGCGGCGTTCATTATCTGGAATCCTGAGAGACTTTCGCCCCGGACTGTTCTCTATCAAGGTTCGCAACAATTTCATCCATTTGTTGCAGAGTAAAATCACACTCGTTTTCCGTGTTGTAAAAATGCGGCGAAATGCGCACTCCTGCTTTGGGGCGGTAGTCGACAAGGATATTTCGCTTCACCAATTCCTGGCACACTTCGGCGGCACGGGGACATTCCACCGACACGGTTCCAGCACGCTGGGCCTCATCTTCCGGGGTGTTCACATGCCACCCGCGCGATTTTGCGCCTGCCAGAATTCGCGCGGTCATACGCAGCGACTTCTCTCGAATGGCGCGAACTCCCACCTTATTAATAATGTCCAGCCCCGGTTGGCAAGCATAGAGCGCCGGAATATGCGGCGTTCCATTCAAAAACCCAAACGAATCTTCGCGGCGGTCCAGTGCGCCGATTTCAAATTCGAAAGGACGCCGGTGCGCGAGCCACCCGGTCAACGCCGGTCTTAACTTTGCGCGCAAGTCTTCTCGAACATACAAATACGCCACTCCCGGGCCGCCGCACAGCCACTTCAAAACTCCGCCGACAGCAAAATCCACCTGAAGACTCTTTACATCGAGCGGTATAGCCCCGGTTGCCTGGAACACGTCGAGTATCACGTATGCGCCAACTCGGTGAGCGCGTTCAATAATGGCGTGCGCATTTACGATGTACGAGCTCCGAAACAATACCTGCGAAATTGGCACCAGCAGCGTCTTCTCGTCAATCGCCGCCAGCAATTTATCCAGATCGACGCGAATGGGATCCGCGCTGGTTACCGTTTGGATGCGAGCGCCGTGGCGGCGCTGTTCATTATAAAAATATTGCACCGACGGAAATTCCTGCTCCACCATCACAACTTTGTTTCGTGCGCCCTGGAAATCGAAACACGAACTGATGATCGCCTGCGTAATGGTGACGTTCTGGTGCAACGATAACTCGCCTGCTCCCGCCCCGATCAGTGGCGCGATCTTGTCGCCCACGCCGACGGCCATCTCCCACCAGCCCTCTTCCCAGGCGCGGATCCCGCGGTTTCCCCAGGAATCAGCATAAGCGCGCATGCTGTCATAGACCGCGCGAGGCATGGCGCCCAGCGAATTGCTGATCATATAGGTCGAGCTTTCCAGTATCGGAAATTGGCTGCGCAATTCGAGAAGGTCATTCATGAGGCTTGCGCATTGTATTTTAGCGCGAGGCTATTCGCCACAGAAGAAGCCGCAGGCGGACCTTCCACGTTAGTGGCCCCCATTCGAGGAATCTCCTCCACCTGACCGGCTCAGTTGCCTTAATCATTTAATTATAAGAACGTCGCTGCCTTAGAGCTCCGCGAGACCTGCCTTTAAAATGCGCTCGAATAAGTCATAAACCTCCTTTACGGGAATCGTCCGGGTCTTCACTTCAGTTTCATAAGTTGTTTTGGATCAATGCGGGCTGGTTCCCGGCGATAGAGTACTAAGTCGTGCCGCTCTGCTCTGCAATGCTTGACCTGACCACCATTTTTGCCTAAGCTCCATCTAAATAAGCACATGCCTCGATATCCGCATAAAATAGCCTTTTTGGCTGTCATTCTCGGCGTTATATTGCTGGGAGCGCAACTCCATTTCTGCGCAGATCAAGGTCTCCCCTCGAGTTCACACCCTTGTCCGCTGTGTTCCACGGCAGCATCGGTAGTTCCTAGCCCCTCACCAAACGTAGCCGTCAGACATCTGGTCAACCGCCTCGAAGTCGTATCTGTATTCGTTTCCCCGTCTAAAAGTTTTCCGCTCTTGATTGCTCCTCGAGGTCCTCCAACGCTTTAAGGTAGTCCTCTTTCCTGTATTTACCCTCATATAGCTATTCGTCCCGATCGAAGGGGCGCCCCCGAGGAATACTCAAAATGAGGACAGTAATGGCATTCGCTGCTACAGCGCTCACCATTGCGACTGTCGCGACTGCCCAACAGAACCCCGCTCCGCCGCTGCCGGTGGTACCGCCGCCACGTGCCGACCTGACACAGATGTCGGCAACGCGAATCTCGCTAGACGACGCGATTCGCATGGCTTTGCAGCACAATCACGCACTGCTCGCTGCGCGGTCAACAATTTTGCAAAATCAAGCGCAGGAAATCACCGCGAACCTGCGGCCCAATCCGGTCATCTCCTGGGACTCGCAATTCTTCCCGCTATTTAATCCTGGACAGTTCAGTGCGAATTATCTCGAAAATCAGTCGCAATTTGATTTTGGCATCGGGTACTTGTTCGAGCGCGGCAAAAAGCGGCAACACCGTCTGCAAGCCGCGCAAGCTCAGACGGCCATGACGCGGTCGCAAGTCACCGATAACGAGAGGACCCTTACATTCAATGTTTCGCAGCAGTTTATCGCGGTGCTGCTGGCGCAATCCACGCTTGAGTTTGCGCAGCAGAATCTCGACAGTTTTCAGCAATCGGTGAAGGTTAGCGAGCTACGTTATAAAGACGGCGACATCAGTGAGAGCGACCTGCTTAAGATTAAGTTGCAACTGTTGCAATTTCAGACCGATTTGTCCGCGGCCAAACTTGCCAAGGTCGAAGCCTTGGTGGCTTTGCGCCAATTTCTAGGATATGAATCTGTCCCCGACAACTATGACGTCCAAGGTGAGCTCGACTACCAACCCGTTCACGCCGGCGTCGACGACTTGAAGGCCCTGGCACTGCGCACGCGTCCCGATCTTCAAGCTGCACAACAGGGAATTACGGTGGCGCGGAGCCAGGAGGCACTCGCACAAGCCATCAGCAAACGCGATTTGAACGTCACCTTCGACTATACCCACACCGCCGGAATCAACAGCGCCGCGCTCTTTTTTAATATCGACCTTCCCATCTTCGACCGCAATCAGGGCGAAATTGCGCGCACGCGGGCAGCCATCACCCAATCCCAGGAGCAGGCCAGCGAAGCCTCTGAGCAAGTGCTCTCGGATGTTTACAACGCCTACGAAACATTGCATTCCAACGATGAGATCATCTCGCTCTATCGCGGTGGTTATCTCGATCAGAGTAAAGAGTCCAGAGATATCACCGAGTATTCCTACAAACGAGGGGCCGCCAGTCTCCTGGATTTTCTCGATGCTGAGAGGAGTTATCGCGCCACCCAAGTCGCTTATCGACAAGCCCTCGCCAGCTACATGACCGCAGTCGAGCAACTGCGAGAAGCCACCGGTACCAGGAGCCTGCCATGAGAACTCGCATTCGAAACCAGGCCCTTTTTGTCATCGCCCTGGGATGTCTCCTGTCCGCGGCCGGTTGCGGATCGCGGTCCGGAGAATCCGAATCCAAGATGACCTCTTATTCAGCTGGGGAACATCCTGCTGATACTGCGGAACTCTTTAGCGTCCCGCAGGAGCAGATGTCCCACGTCCAGATTGCCACTGTCGAAAAATCGAGCCTGCCTCGAGTTCTCCGGCTCACAGGAGCAGTCGCATACAACGGATTCAAGACGACGCAGGTTTTCACTGCCGTGGGCGGGCCGGTGCAGGAGATTTTAGTGGCGCCGGGCGCAATGGTACGCGCGGGACAGCCCTTGCTGGTTGTTTCGAGTCCTGATTTTTCGGTTGCTCGCTCCGCCTATATCAAGGCGCGTTCAACATTCCAGCTCGCCGACAAAAATTACCAGCGCTCCCGCGATCTTTTCGAGCATCACGCGATCGCCGAGCGTGACCTGCAACAAGCGGAGTCCGATCGCGCCGCGGCCCAAGCTGATTTGCAATCCAGTGAAGACGCCATGCGCGTATTAGGCATTCAGGATCCGGAAGGCAGCGTGAAAAATCCAACAAAACTCACCTCCCGGGCTACTGTTATCGCACCCGTCAGTGGAGAGATCACCGAGCGATTAGTGGGGCCCGGTCAATTGCTGCAGGCCAACACCACGCAATGTTTCACCATCTCGGATATGAGCACCGTCTGGATTCTGGTCAACGTTTACCAGAACGATCTACAGTATGTGCACATGGGCGACGATGTCGCCATCACCACGGACGCCTATCCAGATACCTTTCACGGGAAAATTTCTTTTTTGTCCCCCGCGCTGGACCCTAACACGCGCACGCTCCAGGCCCGCATCGTCACCCCAAATCCGGGGCTGAAGCTTAAAAAAGACATGTATGTGAACGCCACCGTACAAGCCGGAAAAATCACTGACGCTCTGACCGTTCCCGATGCTGCCGTCCTTCGCGACACAGAAAACCAGCCTTTCGTATATGCGCTGACGCGCGCCAATCAGTTTTCCCGTCAATCCGTAACCGTAGGCGACAGTCACAATGGGCGCACGCAGGTCACCAGCGGATTGAAACCAGGCCAGCGCATTGCCGGCGACGGTAGCTTGTTTCTGCAGTTCAAGAATTCTCTACAGCACTAGTCTCCGAGGAACCCGAGCCCGATGATCCATCGCGTCGTCCAATTCGCGTTACAGCAGCGCTTCCTGGTGCTCATGATCACCGTACTGATCATCATTGCCGGGGCTGTTTCGTTTCAGCGCATGCCCGTGGACGCCTATCCCGATCTTTCGCCGCCACTTGTTGAGCTGATTACTCAGTGGCCCGGACATGCCGCCGAAGAAGTCGAGCGCTTAACGACCCTGCCTCTGGAACTGGCCATGAACGGATCGCCACATTTGAAAGTGATGCGATCCATTTCGCTTTACGGTCTTTCCGATTTGCGATTGACCTTCGATGAAACTGTTGATCCCTATTTCGCGCGGCAGGTGGTATTCCAGCGTTTGAGCGACGCCCAACTTCCTACTGGTGTAACCCCAACCATGGCCCCGCTTTTTAGTCCCAGCGGGCTCGTCTACCGTTATGTGCTCGAAAGCCCGGACCGTTCGCCACAAGAGTTGAAAACATACGAGGACTGGATCATCGAGCGCGTCTACAAAACCGTCCCCGGTGTGGCCGACGACTCCGGCTTCGGCGGCACGGTGATGCAGTATCAAGTGCTGCTCGATCCTGCGAGGCTCTACAGCTATCACCTCCCGGTGGTGCAGATCGTCAGTGCCCTGACTGCCAACAATTCCAATACTGGTGGCGGCTTTTACTCCCAGGGCGGCCAGTTTTATTACGTTCGTGGTATCGGGCTGCTTAAGTCCACCGAGGATATCGGAGAAGTTGTGGTGGGCAGCGCCAATGGTGTTCCTATTCGCGTGAAGGACGTTGCTCGAGTAGAGATAGGCCACGCACCGCGGCTTGGTATTTTCGGATTTGAAAACAATGACGATGCCGTTGAGGGCGTCATTCTTTTGCGCACTCACGAACAGCCGCAAAATGTCCTCGCCGGGGTGGAGAAAAAAACAGAGGAACTGAACCATAGCATCCTGCCCGCGGATATAAAAGTGCGCCCGTTCTACGACCGCAGCGATCTTGTTCGCGTTACCACCGATACCGTCGAATGGAACCTGCTTCGCGGAATGGCACTTGTTCTTATCGTGCTGATCTTTTTTCTGGTCAGCATCCGCGCAGCTCTTATCACCGCGCTGACAATTCCGCTCGCGCTTCTGTTTGCCTTCATATTTCTTCATTTGACCGGCGAAGCCGCCAACCTGCTTTCCATTGGCGCCATCGACTTTGGAATCATCATCGATGGCACCATCGTGATGGTTGAGAACATTTACCGCGAGCTGAGTCTGCGCAGCGGCCAGAGCTACAAGTTAAACGAGGTGATCCTCATCGCCGCGCGCGATGTGGATCGTCCGATTTTCTATTCTGTCGCCGTCATCATCGCCGGATACCTGCCTATCTATGCCCTTACCGGGCCTGCCGGAAAACTGTTTCATCCCATGGCCGATACCATGGCATTTGCGCTGGTTGGTGCGCTGGTTCTAACACTTACCGTCGTGCCGGTGCTGGCCTCCTATTGGTTCAAGAATGGTGTCCAGGAAAAACCCAATCGCCTTTTCGAATGGGTTCGCGATTCGTATGGGAAGCGTTTGCGCTGGTGCCTGGACCATCCCAAGTCAACGGTCGGCTTGAGCGCGCTGATCTTCGGCTTAAGTTTGCTCTTGTTGCCTTTTATCGGTGGCGAGTTTTTGCCCCACCTCGATGAAGGGGCGTTGTGGGTGCGCGCCACCATGCCCTATACCATTTCGTTTGAAGAGGCCAGCAAGTTCGCGCCGCAAGTCCGCGCTCTATTGATGAAATATCCGCAAGTCACTGTGGTGGGCTCTGAACTTGGCCGTCCGGACGACGGCACCGATCCGACTGGATTCTTCAATTGCGAATTTTATGTTGGATTGAAACCGTACAATGACAAGTCCTGGAAGCAAGGTTCTATTCACTCCAAACAACAACTAGCCGAGGACTTGGAGAAAAATCTCGAAGCGTTTCCAGGCGTCATCTTTAATTACACGCAGCCGGCGGAAGACGCGGTCGATGAAGCGCTGACCGGACTGAAGAGTGCTCTTGCGGTAAAAATTTTCGGCCCTGACCTGGACGTATTGGAGAAAAAAGCGGTAGAGATCAAGAACGTGCTGAGTAAAAACCCAGGCTTCAAGGAGCTGACGGTCGTCCGCGAACTTGGGCAGCCCAGCCTGGTGATCGATGCGGATCGCCAGAAGATCGCGCGTTTCGGCATCAACGTTTCCGACGTTGAGGCGCTGGTACAGGCAGCCGTCGGCGGCCAAACCGCGACGCAGGTTGTTCAAGGGGAGAAACTGTTCGATCTGGTTGTTCGCATGGAGCCACAATACCGGTCCACTGCCCGCGACATCAGCAACCTGCTCGTTCCTACTCCAACCGGCCAGCAAATCCCGCTCGCGGAACTTGCAAACATTAAAGAAAGTACCGGCGCATCGTTCATTTACCGGGAAAACAATTCGCGCTACATCGGCATTCAATTCTCTATCGAGGGCCGCAACTTGGAAGGCATCGTTAAGTCCGGGCAAGCTGCGGTGCGTAAAGCCGTCAGTTTGCCTCCGGGATACACACTGGATTGGGGTGGCGAGTATAGCGAACTTCTTGAAGCCCAATCGCAATTTCTGATCATTGGGCCGCTCGCGCTCCTTTTAATTTTTCTTATTTTGTTTGCACTCTACGGTAACTTTAAATTCCCACTGACCATCGCGCTCGGCGTGGTGTTAACCGAACCGGTCGGCGCGCTAATCGCGTTGAAACTTACGCACACCCCCATAAGCGTTTCCAGCGTTCTAGGATTGCTTGCGCTACTCGGCGTTTCGGTCGAAACGGCCGTCATCCTGGTGAGCTATATCAATAAGCTTCGTCTTGAAGGTCGAAGCGTACGCCAGGCCACGCTGGAAGCATCGTTGTTACGACTGAGGCCGATCATGATGACTGCATTAGTCGCTTGCCTGGGTCTGCTCCCTGCTGCGATGTCCACAGGCGTAGGGAGCGACACGCAAAAACCATTTGCCATCGTGGTGGTCGCCGGTCTGATTTCCCGGTTGCTCCTCGGATTCTTCGTTAACCCGGTGCTCTACGAGATGGTCGCTCGCCAAGGCGACGTTCTCCAGGTGTAGCTGGTTCGCGAGTGCGTCAGAAATAAGATTATTTCCCGGTCTGCTCGTTGTGAATCCGAGTATCCATCGGGAATTGTGTAATTCCCAATATTTTGTAAGTCTGATACATTGCGACATTCGCAAGATCTGATCGCTGCCACTCGCAACCCGGCGGCTTTACAAGGAGTACAAATGCGGCGAACCGCGGCCATCGTAGTTGTATTTAGCATGATCCTATTGGTCGCGGCGGGGGCCACGATGAAACCGAAAGCCGACGACCGCTTGAAAGGGTCGTTCCGTCGACCGGCAGTGAATGGCTGGACGGTCGTGCACCTGGAAGGCACGCCGGCGGAAATAGGTTTTCAGCACGGCTACCTGCTGGCCCCCGAAATTCAGGATCTCAAGAAGGTGTACCAGCTCGAGCTTAGTCACGATACCGGTAAGGATTGGAATTTTTTGCGGGAAGCGAGCAAAACCGTGCTCTGGCCGCATGTCGAAGCCGAGTATCGCGAAGAGATGCAAGGCATCGCTGACGGCGCGACCGCGCACGGCGTTAACCTGGACATTTGGGACGTGGTCGCGCTCAATGCCGCCATGGAGTGGAGTTATTACGTCGCGGAATTCGATAAGGCTCACAAAATTGCATCCTTGCCAACCGTAACCGCCCCGGACCACTGCAGCGCTTTCGTTGCCGTGGGCAGTTACACAAAAGATGGTCGCGTGGTGATCGCGCACAATAACTGGACCAGTTATCTCGATGGAGCTCGCTGGACCATGGTTTTCGACGTTGTTCCAGCGAAGGGCTATCACTTTATTATGGACGGCCTGCCTGCGCTGATTCACAGCGGTGATGACTTCGGCGTGAACTCCGCGGGCATCGTCATCACGGAAACAACTATTTCCGGTTTTCACGGTTTCGTCACCGGCGGCATACCGGAGTTCGTACGCGCGCGAAAAGCCATGCAGTATTCGTCTTCCATCGACGACGTGTCGCGTATTTTTCGCGATGGCAACAATGGTGGATATGCGAACGACTGGCTGATTGCCGACACGCATAAAGGCGAGATTGCCAGCCTCGAGCTCGGCCTCAAAAATGTGACTCTGGAACGCAAAACAGATGGCTACTTTGTCGGATCCAATTTTCCAATTGCCCCGAAGCTGGCTGCGGAAGAAACCGATTTTGCGACCACCGATCTGAGCAACAGTCCCAATGCGCGTCATCGCCGTTGGGAACAATTGATGGCCGAAAACAAAGGCAAGATCGACGTAAACCTCGCCGAGAAATTTCTAGCCGACCACCTAGACTCCTTCACCGGAAAGACCGAACCCAGCGAGCGCACCCTCTGCGGTCACGTCGAGCTTTCTCCCCGCGGCATGGGCTCCTGGCAAAAACCGTACGGAAATGCCGGCGCCGTGCAAAACAAAGCCACCGATACGCAACTGGCCGCGCAAATGGAATTTGTTGCGGCTGCAGGTCATGCCTGCGGGATGGATTTCCTCGCCGCAAAACATCTTCAGGAGCATCCCGAACAGTCCTGGGAAAAATCGGCGCTTCGCGACATGAAGGCTTACCCTTGGACCACCATCAGCGTCCAGAAGTGAATCGATCCCGTCGGCACGGACGTAATTTACTCTTCCGATCCACAACCGAAATGTAGTTAACCACTTTCTTCAGGCTCCGAAGTCTCAAAAGTACTATTCACCGAGGCGCCTATCCGTCCTAAACTTGAATTCCCCAGCAAGGAGATTCATGGCTACCCGAAAACAATCGTCAGTTCGCCATTCTGCTCATTCTGCTGGTCATTCAGACGCGATTCGCATTGTGCCGTTGCATCACCCTCAAGCTCTGCAGGCATCCGCGCCGCAGCTTACCTATCGCAACGGTCCATTACTCTCCGCTGTAGAGGTCTTCACCGTGTTTTGGGGCACCGCATGGAACTCCGCTCCCCAAATTACCCTGATGAATGATATGAACGCTTTCTTCGACTATATTCTGACCAGCGCGCTGATCGATCAGTTGGCGGAGTACAACGCCGGGAGCTACAAAATCGCACACGGCAAGCGCACCGGTACGACGGTCATCACTCCGGCTACCGCGAGTTCCGTGAACGACACAACCATCCAAAGCGAACTCCAAAGTGCCATTGCGTCAAATAGTGCATTCCCACAGCCGGACGTAAATACGTTGTACTTTGTTTTCATGCCTCAGGGAGTGAAGGTCGTACAAGGCGGTTCAGCTTCTTGTCAGGCGTTCTGCGGATATCACAATGATATCGACGGCCAGATTTTTTATGCCGTCATGCCGTACCCAGGATGCGCCGGCTGCACAGGTGGTTTGCAGCCGTTTGATGCGCTGACGTCCACCAGTTCGCACGAATTATGCGAAGCCATTACCGATCCTATTCCCGGGCAGGGCTGGTACGACGATTCCAATGGCGAAATTGGCGACATTTGCGCCTGGAAAACCAAGAAAATCGGTCAGTACACCGTGCAGTTGGAATGGTCCAACAAAGCTAACCAGTGCATCTGAAACACATCTAGCTTACCTCGCGGAATACCGAAATCCCTTTGTCCTGTGCATTCGACATTTATTCTCGTAAGGAAGTCGTGATATCCAAGGCTGGCGCTCCGATTCCTCGTAACCCATAGGTATCTCACTGAGGATTGTAGTTTTCGCGCTTTCGCGTCTGTTGCTAAACTTACTAATTGACAAACTGTAAATTCAGGAACAGACTCGGCGCGGTTTTTTTGAACGCAGCGGCTAGCGCGGGTCGGGGGGGCCATCTTGCGTCCACTCTCGAAGTTTTGCTCAGTTTTGCTGTTTATTAGGCTCTTTTGCACGGACAATGGCGCAGGCGCCCACGCCAACGACTGAACCGGTCGCCACCGCAAGCACTGCGAGCCCTGTTCTCCCCAACGAACCGCCCTCGGTGTCCAAAGCCATGCACTTATACTGGGACAGGAAATATGACGAGGCCGTCACCGAATATAACCGTGTAATTCAGGCCGGGTTTAACGCCCCCGCGGGTTAGGGGCTTGCGCGCGTCGAACTGAAGCAAAACAAAATTGCGGATGCCGCTGCAGCCGCGCAAAAGGGCATCGAATTGGGCCCTCAGCTCGCCGCGACGCACATCGCACTAGGTGAGGTTTATCACCGGCAGGGAAAAATCGAGGAAGCCGCCGATGAATTTCGCAAACTGGTAGTCGCGAATACCTCCGACGCGCAAGCCTATTACGGCATGGCCAAAGTCATGCATGCTTTCTCGTACCACAAAAAAGAAAAGCTATTGATTGATCAGGCGCACCAATTGAACCCTAGTGACCCGGACATCCGCCAGGCATGGATGGCTTCCTTAAGCTTGGCCGACCACATTAAAGAACTCCAGGCTGTACTCGACACGGGAGTCCTCGATCCTGCAGTCCGAGCTGACAGCGAAAAACACCTTGCGAGGCTTAAGGAAATTGCCAATCAACCGGCGCGAGGCTGCCGCCTTTCCACCGCGGTTAAAAGCACCCAGACAGATTTACTGCCCATCATGCACGATGCGAGAAACTCGAGTGGTTTTGGCCTGCCGGTGAAAGTAAATGGCACGTCATCTACGCTGCTTCTGGACACCGGCGCGGGTGGAATTCTTATGAGCAAACGGATCGCGGATAAAGCTGGAATCCACAAAATAATGGATAACAAAGTCGGCGGTATCGGGGACGCAGGCGAACAAGCTGGCTATCTGGGCTATGCCAATTCCATTAAGATCGGCGATCTGGAATTTCAGGATTGCTACGTGCAAGTTCTAGAGAAGCGCTTCTCCGATTCAGAAGATGGATTGCTTGGCGCCGACGTTTTCTCCGATTTTCTCGTCGACCTGGATTTTCCAAATCACCAAGTCAGACTCAGCCAATTGCCGGAAGATCCTGGTCAGCCTGCCACGCCCGCCACACTCGATTCTCAAGCGGAATTGACCCGTCAACCCCACGACAAATATGTAGCTCCGGAAATGAAATCCTTCTCCCCAGTTTATCGCATCGGACACGACCTGCTGCTACCCACCAAGGTGAATGACCAGGGCCCAGTTCTTTTCCTGATTGATACCGGCTCTTTCCAGAACATCATCGCGTTGGATCTGGCTAGAGTGGTCTGCAAAGTGGGGGAGACCGACACCGCCAAAATCAAGGGAATCAGTGGGGAGGTCAAAAAGGTATATCGAGCCCAAGACGTAATCCTGCAGTTTTCGGGATACAGACAAAGAATGAATACCATGTTGTCCCTGGATATGAGCAACATGAGTAACGGCGCCCACACCGAGGTGTCCGGGATATACGGCTTCGAGATGCTGCAGATGCTGGAAATTAAGATCGACTACCGCGACGGCCTTGTCGCTTTCAAGTTCGATTCCAAACGCTTCCACTCGCCCTCGCTACTATAGTGCGTGGGCGGGCGGCGTTCCTTGGTGAACCCAGAACTTTTTAGGCCCATCCGCATTTCAACAGCTGCAAAAAAGGCGTAGCCCTAGCGGTCATCACTTTAATAAGCCTTTGATACGGCTCCCCAAAAGCTGTTGCGCGGTCTTCTCATTCACAAAACGACCAAGCATCCCCAGATCGGCCTCCACAATAACGTCGCGATCCGTGACTTCTACCGTGCCTTTGATCGGGGTGCTGATGATTCCCATTTTCGCCCTAAGCGCAAAGGTCATCGTCGAACCTTGCCAGCTGCGATGTTCGACCGTTAATTTCACGGGAAGCGCGCCCGCCTCCTTAAATAACTCGTCGAAGTGACGATCGACGGATTGAACAACTTCTTCCTTGGGACGGTTATGGGATAGAGAAATTCGCACAGTCGGTCCTTAACTTTAAGAATTCGGTCCTTAACCTCTACAATTCAAAAGTATATCGCCTGCAGTACAGATATGCTGGCTAACCTTATATGTCCTTTATACTGCTTCGCGCATCCAATTCTGCCTTATGGGAACTACTCCAATGAACCAGCTGCAACCTATTTCGCCGGAACGCCGCGAGCAACTGTTTCCTAAGCTCGCGCCTGCGCAAATCGAACGCATCGCGTCTGTCGGACGCAAGCGCAAAGTCGCTAAAGGCGAAATGCTGATCAAGCAGGGCGAGGTCGCCCCCTTCTTCGTCATCACCATCGGGCGCCTCGACATCATTCAGCCCACCGAACAGGGCGAACTCACAATCGTTCAGCATGAGCCCGGACATTTCACGGGCGAACTGAACATGCTTACCGGCCGCCGCTCGCTGGTCTGCGCTCGGATGGGCGAGGATGGCGAGGTTATCGAACTCACTCCTGAGGAAATGCAGGCTCTAGTGCAGACCGACGTCGGGATCAGCCAGGTGCTGATGACCGCCTTCATTTTTCGCAGGCTTGAATTGATCGCCAACCACGTCGGCGACGCGGTGGTCATCGGTTCGCCGCACTCCCCTGGAACTTTACGCATAAAAGAGTTCCTCAGCCGCAACGGCCATCCTTATACCTATCTCGATCTCGACAAAGATACCGGCGTGCAGGAAATGCTCGATAAGTTCAAAGTGAGCGTCGACGAGATTCCCGTTCTGATTTGTCGCGGTACTATGGTCCTTCGCAACCCCAGCAATCAGCAAGTTGCCGATTGTCTCGGCTTGAATCCTAAGCTTGATGAAACTCAGGTTCTCGATGTGGTGATCGTCGGTGCCGGTCCCGCGGGATTGGCTGCCGCGGTGTACGCGGCCTCTGAAGGTCTTAGTGTGGTGATGGTTGAAACCACCGCGCCCGGCGGACAAGCCGGCTCCAGCTCCAAGATCGAAAATTATTTGGGCTTCCCGACGGGAATTTCCGGGCAGAACCTGGCTGGACGCGCGTACGCGCAGGCGCAGAAATTTGGCGCCAAACTAATTATTGCCCGCAGCGCCACCAAGCTTAGCGGAAAGCGTCCCTACAAAATTGAATTTGATGACGGGCGCTCCGTCATCGGGCGTACCGTGGTCATCGCTAGCGGCGCGCAGTACCGCAAGCTCCCGCTCAAAAATCTGGATGACTTTGAAGGCATGGGCATTTATTTCGGCGCAACCTTCATCGAAGCTCAACTGTGCACCAACGAAGAGGTCATCGTGGTCGGAGGAGGTAACTCCGCCGGCCAAGCCGCCGTATTTCTTTCAGAATTGTCCAAGCACGTGCACATGCTGGTGCGCTCCAACAACCTGGCCGAAACCATGTCTCGCTATCTGATCCGCCGCATCGAAGACAGTCCCAAAATTACGCTGCACGTCTGCACGGAAATCGCGGCGCTGGAGGGCGGAAATCACCTCGAGCGCGTCCAGTGGCGCGATAAAAACACTGGAGCCACGGAGATGCATGACATCCGGCATATTTTCCTGATGACCGGGGCAACCCCCAACACCCAATGGCTTAGCGAGTGCATAGCGCTTGACGAAAAAGGCTTCGTCCGCACCGGCTCTGATTTGACCGAGGAAGATTTGCTCAAGTCCGGGTGGCCGCTCGAACGTCATCCCTTCCTTCTGGAAACCAGTTTGCCCGGCGTCCTGGCCGTGGGAGATGTCCGTTCAGGAAATGTAAAGCGGGTAGCTTCCGCCGTCGGAGAAGGCTCCATCTCCATCCACTTGGCGCACAAAGCTCTTGCTGAGTAACAACCTAAAAATAAATTAATCTCGAAGAGAGAGAAAAAATTGTTACTTTACACCTGACACCTGACTTCTGACATCAAAAAGGTTTGGCCGTTAATACAACTTTTGCCTTGGGACTTGCATGAACACTAGTAGCCGGTCCGCAGCTTTTATTGCCGCGCTCGGAATACTGGTCTGTTTGTGCGCCACTGCGTTGATCGGCCAGGTTGGGACTCAACCGTCGTTACAGTTGGACACCGGCGAGCACATCTTTAAGTCGGCTTGCATCGCTTGTCACGGACCCGACGGGACCGGGACGCCGCAATCCACAGCGGGATTCGAGCGGCCCCGCACCTTCCCAGACTTTACCCAGTGCGATCAGACCACGCCGGAAGACAACACCGGCTGGAAATCAGTGATAACCAAGGGCGGCCCGAGCCGCGGGTTCTCGCACATCATGCCCTCCTTTAAAGAGGCGCTGACGGCGAAGCAGATCGATCTAGTCGTTCGCTACTTGCGAAGCCTTTGCCGCCAACCTGGATGGCCTCGCGGCGAACTAAATTTGCCGCGAGCGATCGCTACCGAAAAGGCCTACCCCGAAGATGAGGAGGTCATTTCCAGTAGCTTCAACGCGCAAGGCGCCCCAGGCATTGTCAGCCACATCATTCACGAGCAGCGCTTTGGAAAAAATAATCAAATTGAAGTGGACGTTCCGTTGAATTTCCAGGATCAGAATCACACTTGGTACGGCGGCGTTGGCGACACCACCCTGGGGTTGAAGCGCGTCATGTATTCCAACCTGCAGTCTGGCTCCATCTTGAGTCTGCAAGGCAGCGTCATCGTTCCGACGGGTAACCGGCAACGTGGCTTTGGCTCCGGCACCACCACATTTGAAACCTTCGCGGCCTTCGATCAACTTTTCCCCACCAACACTTTTATCCAGACGCAGTTGGGTGCCGATCTGCCGCGCCACACCGACATCGCACCGCAATCCATATTTTTTAACACCGCGGTTGGGCAGATGCTTCCTCAAGATCATAAGTTAGGTCGTCTATGGACTCCCATGATGGAATTTCTCGCCGCGCGCGATCTTACTGACCGTGCCAAAACAGATTGGGACGTCCTGCCGCAAATGCAAGTCACCATCAGCAAACGCCAACATGTCCGCGCCGACCTGGGACTGCGTATCCCGGTTACGAATACTGCCGGACGGTCAAAACAAATTGTGTTCTACCTCCTGTGGGATTGGTTTGACGGACGACTGAACGAGGGCTGGTAAATGCGCAAGCTGTCCTGCTATGCGATCTTCGCGCTCGTTCTGTTCTCCGTGCCTTCTGCACTTGTTAGTCAGAGCGGCAAAGAGACCTCTAAAGGTTCAACTAACAAAAACGATTTGAAGCCGAAATTTCAGACTTCCGACCGTTGCCTGGCCTGTCACAACGGCCTTATCGCTCCTTCCGGCAAAGATGTTTCCATCGGCTTCGACTGGCGCTCCAGCATCATGGCCAATTCCGCGCGCGATCCGTACTGGCAAGCCAGTGTTCGCCGCGAAGATATCGATCATCCCGAATCAAAAGCAGTAATCGAAGACGAGTGCTCCACCTGCCACATGCCCATCGCCCGCTATGAAGCAAAGGTGGAAGGCCGCAAGGGCGAAGTTTTCGCGCACCTTCCTTTTGATCATGATCCGAAGAAAAATGCCTCCGCTGAAGACGGCGTCTCCTGTTCCGTTTGCCACCAGATCGGCACGGGAAAACTAGGCACGCGCGAGAGTTTTAACGGCGGTTTCGTCATCGATGCTCCGCGTACGAAGAACGAGCATCCGGAATACGGCCCCTATCAAATTGAAAACGGCCAATCACACATTATGCAGACGTCCTCGGAGGGCTTTCGCCCGACGAATGACAAGCACATTCAGGATTCAGCGCTTTGCGCCACCTGCCACACGCTATATACCCGAGGCCTTGGGCCAGGCGGCAAAGAACTCGCGTTATTTCCGGAGCAGGTTCCGTTTCTCGAATGGCAGCACAGCAGCTACGCCAACAAAAATAGTTGCCAGTCGTGCCATATGCCTGAAATCCAGGAAAACGTGCCCATCTCCGGAGTTCTTGGAGTGGCTCGTAGCGGCGTGCACGAACACACTTTTGTAGGCGCGAACTTTTTCATGCTGAAATTGTTGAACCTGCACCGCGGAGATCTGAGTGTAACCGCGATGCCTCAAGAACTGAGCGTGGAGGCCCAACGAACCATAGACTTTTTACAGTCGAAGTCGGTGCGGCTCTCCATTCGTAATGTTGATGTGGTCTCTTCCCAGCTTCAGCTGGATGTGTTCGTGGAGAATCTCACCGGCCACAAATTTCCAACCGCCTATCCCTCGCGGCGCGCCTGGCTACATGTGGTGGTTCGCGATCGCAATGGAAACTCTGTGTTTGAATCCGGCGCGCTGCGTCTGGACGGGTCCATCGAGGGTAATGATAATGACGCCGACCCTGCGCGTTTCGAACCCCATTACCGCGAGATCAAAAGCAGCGACCAGGTGCAGATTTATGAACCGATCCTGAAAGACCAGAACGGCCACGTGACCACGGGACTTGTCAATGCAGTGGGATATTTGAAGGACAATCGCCTGTTACCGGCGGGGTTTCAAAAACAAACCGCGGAACAAGATATTGCCGTCACCGGAGATGCTGCCGACGATCCGAATTTTACCGATGCAGGAGACTTGATCCGCTATTCCGTCTCGCTAGGCGACGCGCCCGGACCTTTTCACGTGGATGCGGAACTTTGGTATCAACCGATTGGTTTTCGCTGGGCCCACAATCTTAGCTCCTACAAAGCGATGGAGCCGCAACGCTTCGTCGAATACTACGACGCCAACCCCTCGGACACCGCCATCATTCTGGCCCGCTCAGCGGCTACCCGCTGAGCAGAACCAGCTCGACTGTCTCAAATTACCTAAGACTACTGTGGGTCCCTCGCGTCAGCGACGGGTAGGAGATAAAGCGAAACAATTTTGGTGCCGATTACTTCGCCGGATACCACCAGCTCCACTCGACGATTTTGCTGCCGGCCTTCCGATGTTTCATTCGACGCGATTGGCCGGGACTTGCCGAAGCCCGCCGCGGTCGTGAAAGATTCCGGGACTCCCTGGGCGGTAAGAAAACTCCGCACGCCTTCGGCGCGCCGCTCGGAAAGTTGTTGATTGAACGTTTCGGTCCCGACGCTGTCGGTATTACCCTCAACGGCCAGCCTCAGCGTTGGATAGGCGAGTACGATGCCGGAGATTTTGGCCAACTTTTCGCGGGCCAGCGGGCGAAGCGTGTATTTGCCGGAATCGAACAACACGTCGGACATATTGACGACCAGCCCGCGCGCGGTGTCGCGTGTTTCCAGAATCAAATTAAATTGTGCAAGCAAACGAGCGCGAATTTCTTCGCGGTCGCGCACAGCTTGTTGCAGTTGCGCGTTGGATGATACCGCGTTTGCGCGATTGCGATCGGATTCCGCTTCGGCGGCGCGCTGCTGTTGTTGCGCGTCATTCCGGTCCCGTTCCGCCGTGTTGCGGTCCCGTTCGGCGTTCGCTTGCGCGCCGGCTGCCTGTTGAAGCTGCGCGTCAGAGGAAGCCGCGTTTGCGCGATTACGATCGGATTCCGCTTCGGCGGCTTGCTGTTGATGTTGAGCCGCGTCACGATCTCTTTCGGCGCCGGCCTGCGCTCCAACAGCCTGCATCGCTGCAGACTGGGCATCAAGATTGTTGCGGTCCGCTTCCCGGCGCCGGCGTTGTGCTTCCGCAGTATCGGCTTCGGCATCTGCGCGGCGTTGCGCCTCATCATCAGCGCGATTGTTGGCGGAAGCTTCGCGGTTCGCTCCCGCGCTGCGTTCGTGGGCCAAACGCTCTTCATCGATGTGTTTTACTGAAATTTCACGCGCGTCTTCCGCTTTTTCCACCACTTCGCGAGACACGGCAATCAGCGATTTTTTATTTTCGTGCTTTCGGATGGCCATGGAGTCCGCTTCATCCATCTGGCGCACGGCTTTGCGGTAGCTTTCCGTGGCATATTGTTCCGCCCCGGCGGATTGCGCGATGCGAATGGCGTTGCGTGCTTCAAAAAATTCCAGCGGCAGCCCGGCGTTCAGCACTACGGGATCAAACTTGTAACCGGTCGGAAGATACCCGCCGCGATCGATCATTTCGTACTTGGCGGTCACCGACTCCGTAGAGCCCCTGGTGTCCGGACGAACAACATTCTCCAACACCACCACGTTGCTGGGACGACGCACCGCATAATAAGGTTCCGCGGTCACGATCATCGCAAACGACTGCAGGTCGGTAGTCACATACAACTTGCTGCGGTGATTATCGCCCACCAGCACCTCGCCGATGTTTACTGGCCGGCCTTCCGGCGAAATCGCCCACAAAACGTAAGTCAAATATTCGTGACCTAAACTCGTGGGGCGGTCCAGGCCCGAGAATTCCGCATCGATAGAGAGAGCTCCGCGCTTGCTGGCAACCTTGGCCTGTCCCATCGCGCCATGCATCAAATCCGTGCCTTGAAAATCGATTTTTGTCGAACCGCTACGGTGTCTATAACTGACTGCCGGGGTTGAACGACTCACCACATTGCTGCGAAACTCCGGCATGGGATTGCCTGAGTCTGCAGGAGCTTGCGTCTGGTATTGCGCTTGCGCGAATGGGCAAAGCGCCGCGGCCACGGACAAGATGATAGCTAGTCTCTTCACGATGATTCTCCTCTGATACTGCGAGAATCAAGTATGGGGATTAGTGGGCGTCAATACTGTGCGCTAGTGCACGTTTCCCAAAGCGGGATAGTGTACAAAAGGGTACTTCGCGGAAGCACATGGCCTCCTTCTGCATGCAGGTCAACTGCGGTTTCAACTGCTGTTCGTAGCTATTGGGAAACGTGCTGGTACCGCACGCCCGTACTGATGAGATTTTCGATTGCTTCGACACTCCGGACGCCACCGCGCGCGCCGATCGTCTTGCAGTTCAACGCCGCGGCGGCGCAAGCAAAATCCAGTTGACGCGCGAGTGGCCAGCCTTGCAGTAGTCCGTAGATGAACCCGGCGTGAAAAATATCACCCGCGCCAGTGGTGTCCACGGACTCCACGCGAAACGCCGCGGCGTAATGAAATTGCGAACCGTCCCAGGCAATCACACCTTCGTGCCCCAACGTCGCGGCAGCGAGGCGACAGCCGTACCTGGCTTGTAGGCCTTGCAATGCCACTCGCAAATTCGCTTCGCCCGTCAGGCGCCCCGGAATATCTCTGCTGGCAATCAGGTAATCGATGCTGCCCAGCAGACTCCGCACTCCCGGATAAATTTCATCGAGATCCGCGATAACCGGGACGCCGGAAGCTTTAGCCCAAGTGGCGGCTTGGATCGCCGCAGCGGTGTCGTGCCCGTCGACATGCAAAGCTCGCGCCTCGACGATCCACTCTTGTTTAAGTTCCTCCGGCCGCAGCGTTAAATTATTGTCGCGCTTCCAGAGCACCGTGCGCTCGCCGGTGTCGTCGACCAAAATAAATGCTTGCTGGCTTGCGCAACCGGGAGCGGTGAACAGATGTGCTTCCACGCCGGCCTTCGCAAATTCCGCGCGGTGAATGTCTGCAAGTCGATCTTCACCAACTTTCCCAACGTAACTGGTGCGCAGTCCCCATTGTTGGCAGGCAATCACCGCGCTTGCGACCTGGCCCCCAGGCAAAATATTTGCGGAGCGAAACTCGACTTTGGAACCCAACGCCGGGTAATGGGGCAGCGGAATTAATGTGTCGATCGCGTTTAGTCCGACTCCCACGAGGTCAATGCTGGGTGAGTTGGTCATGAATTAATTGAAGCGAGTTGTTCTCCACAGCGTGAAACCACAAACAACCAAAAGGATCAGAATCGCCACGCTCAAGAATGCCGCAATTGGCCCATTAAAAGGCAAACTTGGTGCGTGCGCCAAACTCGCAAAAAACACAAAGATGCTAGTAGCCACCGCCACCACAATCCAATCCAGCGGCCGCCGCCTACCCCTCGTTTCTGCCGACACATCTTCACCTTGCATCCGCGCCGCTACGAATCGGCTGTCCATGCCATAGCGCTGGCATTCCCGTTGCGTAGCTGCTGCCCACTGTACCTGCTCCGCGCCCGTCGCGGAAGAAAATGCAATCGCTGCGACGCCCAACATCATCAGTAGCGAACCGCCGATCACTTGCATATACGTGGAGGCGCCGCTTCCATGTAACTCCCCGAAAACAAAAATTCCCCACAACAAGCCCCACAGTTGATTGGAGTTCGATAGTGGTATGCCGCGGCTGATCCCCAGGTATTTCGCGGCATATTGCTGAAAGAGATCGCCAATCACCCAGATGAATCCCCCAGCCATCAACCAGAAGAGCACTCCACGCGCGCCAACCAGCTCATGCCACAGCACCGCGGGACCTAGGTAACTCACGGTGAGCGTGGCCATCATCCCCAGCTCACCAAAGGTGAAGAAAGTAACAAACGAAAGAGGATTCATTCCGGACAGATACGCCTTGCGATAAGGAATGTACATCGTGCCCCAGAGTATTCCGGCGCCGAGCGCGGCCCACACGCCACGCAGGGAATGGCCCGCCGGGGCCTGCGTCGAAGAAGCGATCGCCAGCAGCGTTGCGCCTGCACACATGATCAGCGCACCGCCCAGCACTCCTGTCCAACGGCGCCAGCCCGCGTTACGCAACTCGCGGAAGAAAACGAAACCCCAGAATATGCCCAATAGGCTGTTCGAATTCCATAGAGGAAACGCAATGCTCAACCCGATGTCGCGTATAGCAAAAATCGTCAGCGTGTTCGCTACCGCCCACATGCATCCGGCAAGCAAGGCCCAGACAATCAGATGTGGTGAGCGTTCCACGTCCGCGCGAATGGAGGACGTCCCAAGGATTAAAGCGGGTAGACTCCAACGAGCCAGAAACACGCCGATCACCATGATCAGCGAAATAACTAGTGGTGAGACTCCGATAGAAACCAATTTAGTCGGCGCTTCCGCGGTCCCTAGCCAGGCCCCGGCGGTAAAGCCGCAAAGCACTCCCAAGGCGTGCAACTTCTTCGCTCGCCAATGATCTCGGACTGGACTTTCAGAGCCGGACATCGCCGCAGCAGGTTGCATGATTCCCCGAGATCAAAAATTCAGTTGATCCATTTAAGGATCAGCAGACCGCCTAGAAGCACGGCAAGCGGTACCCAAAAATGAATGTCCGTCAGTATGCTGGTCATTCGTCCTGGCGTGTTTGATGTACTTGAAACTCGCTGCACATTTCCCTCCTTGCGCTCGGATCTGCAGAAAGATTTCTTCGCGTACGGTTTCGCGTACGGCTTACGCACCAGCAGGACCGATATGAGTTTGCCTTAGAATCGGGATACGATGTACAAACCACCGCCAATAGCCACAATATCTTCAAGTGTGGCGATCACCAAGTCGGGAACTTTAAGGGTCTTAACTAATCCGGTGCGCGCCTGGTAACCACCGAACGTGCCGATAAGCGCGCCCACAATACCCAGAATTGCGCCCGGCACGAGTGATTGAGCTCCCGCGGCCGCAATGCCCGAACCGCACAATCCGCCCATCACAATGCGCGCAATCAGGCCAGGTGGCGCTGTGCGGCTGGGAGTTGACGGAAGTTGATCAGCAATCAATTCGGCAACCGCCAGCAAAACAAAAATGACCATCGCAACGGTG
>Ga0193728_1000058_pt1 | contig 45115 bp, 28 predicted proteins | sample U1c1metaG_FD_143037 | JGI IMG/M metagenome (GOLD analysis project Ga0193728, IMG submission 143037) | Soil microbial communities from a riparian zone of the East river system, Colorado, United States - U1c1 | ecosystem: Environmental > Terrestrial > Soil > Riparian zone | place: USA: East River... | reverse complement strand
TTCGCTGGTGCTTTGAGTTTAAATAGTTTAAATTTAGAGAATCTAGGTTCAGGAATTGGAATATATAGTGGATTCTTTCAAGTAACGACCATTAGTCAATTAATAGAAATTTTCTTATTTTTAATAGGAGGAGGAATATTAGTTGCATGGCCTCAAAGAGCAATCCAAGACCAACATAATTTATCCTTTTCTCCTGTTGCCTTAGCTGTCTCCATTGGGAACCTAACCTCTTCCCCCACCTATCCCTCCGAAGGACCGGCTTCTTATTTTAACTCTCAAAAAAATAATAAAAACAAAGAGAGTAGGCTTCGCCAACTTCTAGCTTGCCAGATGGAGGGGGAAAGGAGTAGCTTCGCAAGAGAAAGAGATTCTTATTATAAAAATAAAAACGGAGCTAAAGCCAGTGTGGGCAGTATCTTCTCGTTTGCAGGAGGGACTGATTACTCATTAATAGTATTATTTAGTAGTTTAGGATCTTCTTTATTAATATCAAGTTATGATTTAATATCAGTATATTTAAGCATAGAATTACAATCTTTTGGATTATATATTTTATCAACATTATATAGAGATTCAGAATCTTCAACTTCCGCAGGATTAAAATATTTTTTATTAGGTGGTTTATCTTCATGTATTATATTATTAGGAACAGGAATAATTTATTCTTATACAGGAACTACTAATTTAGAATCTTTATATATTATAAATTCAGTCACCGACGGCAGTCGGCTATATATTATACAAGGTATAAATTTAGGATTAAGTTTAATATTTATAGGTTTCCTATTCAAAATAGCAGCTGCACCTTTACATAATTGGTCTCCAGATGTATATGATGGTACTCCTACAATAGTTACAATTTGGTTAACTATTATACCAAAAATAGCTATATTATTTATATTATTAGAACTACAAATAAAATTAGGTTCTTTCGGTCCATTAGGTGGTGGTTTAAAAACTCTTATTGTTAATAATAGTGGATACCTAATAAATTTTAACCCGCCAAAAGCTGGGGATCTGAGCTGGGCTAATATTGATCTTATAAATTTAATTTATACAAATCCTTTCTCTGCCCTGGACCCATTAGATAGTGCTCCTTCTCTTTATAGAGGAGGAGAGCTATCGCAGATCCTTGGGGTCTCCCTTGCGCGAGGAGATAATATTTTAAAAACTTTATTATTAATTTCTGCAACTTTATCTTTAATAATAGGGAGTTTATTAGGATTAGCTCAAATAAGAGTAAAAAGATTATTAGCATATAGTACAATCGTGCGCCATTGAGTCTTATTTAACCACGGATTTTTTAAATCTATGCATTGTTCATATGTGCATCCAACAACAAAGTTAGGTAAAGGGGAAAACTCTTTGCTGAACATAGCATCTTTGCTTAAAGGGAATGTTAGACCTAACCAGAATGGTCGATTAAATTCCCGAGTTGCTTTCTCTATGATTAAAGCTAAACTGCCTGAAGTCTATCTACTAGGAGCCTCATCTATAGGGCGACGTCTTGTCTGGGATAGGACATCTCGATTAAGTTCCACATTGAAATTGTGTGTGGAACTATGAACTAATCGTTTCCGGGGTAAAACAATTACCCAAAATGTGGAGAGTGGACAATCTAAGGAGAAAAAAGGGTTAAATGTAGGAACTATGGGACTGCCTAAGGCCACAAATGGCTATGGTAGCAGAGGAATCATAATACCCTTAAACAATTTCAGTTTATACAATACCGCGAAAGTAGTAATGTCTTCCAATTGGAAGAGGGAAAGGATTCTAGGTCAGATTATTCGTAAAAATAGTAATGCCGCTGGGGATCCCAGTACGGTTAAATCCGACGCCACTGCAAAATTACGAAGACTCGGTAAAATTTGCCTTGAAGATCCTAACTATATAGTTAAGGATTCAATTTACAAATTTATGTATAACTCAAGACTATACGAAATTGCTTACCATAAACTTAAAAGTAACCCGGGTAATATGACCCCAGGTATCATTCCTACTACTCTAGATGGGTTCTCTTCCGACATTATAGCCAAGACCATCGAATCTTTAAAGGATCAAACCTTTAACTTCAATCCTGGTCGAAGGATTCAAATTCCAAAGGCTAGCGGTGGTACGAGACCCTTAACTATTGCCCCACCCAGGGACAAAATAGTTCAAGAAGTTATCCGAATGATTCTTGAAGTTATATATGAACCCTCATTTTCTAAATCCAGCCATGGATTTAGAAACGGAAAAAGTTGCCACACTGCACTTAAAACGATCCATACGAAATTTGGAGTAGCTAGCTGGTATATTGAAGGTGATATCTCAAAATGCTTTGACTCTTTTGACCATGACCTGTTAATTAGTTTCCTAAGAAACAAAATCAAGGACGAAAGATTCATTAGATTAATAATCAAAGCACTTAAAGCAGGTTACTTTGAATTTAGAGAATACAAACACTCTATTTTAGGTACACCTCAAGGGTCTATCATTAGTCCTATTCTATGTAATATTTATCTAGATAATTTCGACAAATACGTGGAACAACTAGTAAAAACTTTCTCCAAAGGATCTAAGGCTCGACCTAATCCTCTTTGGATAAGTTACAATAACAAGAAACGTAGAAGTCGCACTTCCACCGATAAAGTTAAATGGCATAAACTAATGCTTTCCGTACCATCTAAAGATCTTATGGACCCTAATTTCAAAAAATTAGTATATGTGAGATATGCGGATGATTGGATTATTGGTGTACGAGGTTCGCTCGAAGATTGTAAAACGATATTAGAACAACTACGTATTTTCTTACGGGATAACTTAAAATTAACCCTAAGCGAAAACAAAACACTCATAACTAATGCTAAACAAGGTAGAGCAATCTTCCTTGGAACAAGTTTGGGTCGTGGTCTACACCGAACTTTCAACTATTCTCTGGGAAGCTTCGCTCGTAGAAATAACCGGGAGATTAGATTGGAAGTACCCCTAAGTAGAATACATAAGAAATTGAATGATGTGGGATTCTTAAAAGACAGAACCCCTATACCTAGATTCTTATGGCTTCATAACTCTAAAGACCAAATTATTTCTCTTTATAATTCGGTTTACAGAGGTTACCTTAATTATTACAGCTTTGCTATGAACAAAAATCAACTTAGCTCCTATCTACACTTTATCTTAAAAACATCTTGTACTAAACTCTTGGCTGCTAAATTTACTTTGAAATCTCAAAATAAAGTGTACCTAGAATTCGGAAAAGATCTCAAAGGTAAAGATAAGATTGGATTTATGGATGCGGAATATGGTTTAGCGCCTTGGGATTTTAAAACTCCCTCAGACACACGTTCCCCACAGAACAAAGTTTCTGAAAGTGGTATCATCAAGACTCTATACGCAGAGTCAATCTCCGTGGCTTCGCTTGAAAACCTTAGCTGCGTAAAATGTGGTTCTAAATATAGAGTTGAAATGCACCACGTTAAGTATCTAAAAGACTTAAACCCCAAATTAAGCAAAATAGATGCATTAATGGCGAAAAGAAGACGAAAAAAGATACCTCTGTGTAGAGAATGTCATTTGTCCCACCATGGCAGTGTTCCCAAAGCTTTAGGTAAAGGAACAAATTAATTTCGTGAAAAAAAAAAGCAAATTTTATCCTGACGTGAGAGCCGTATGATGGGAAACTATCACGTACGGTTCGGGAAAGGGGATTTAGTCTGGTCGCTTCGCGAGGGCTATATTTCTAGTTCATTCTCATATAGGGTTTATTTTATTAGCTTTAGCAATTAATACAGAACAATCTATAGATTCATTTATATTTTATATAATACAATATACCATTACTAATTTAAATATTTTCCTAGTAATTTTGGGTTTAACTTATTGCCTTAGTAATTATACCTACCCTCGCGATCTGGACATCTCCCCTAGCTTTAGCCCCTCGCTTAATTCTTTTTTTTATAATAAAAATGGAGCTGCTTTGCAGAATAAAAAGACAGAGGGCATTTGCGCAGGTGGAGCTAACAAAGATATTATTTTCATTTCTGAATTTAAAGGATTATTCTTCAGCAATCCTCTACTAAGTATATCTTTAGCTGTATCTTTATTTTCTATGGCAGGAATACCACCTTTAATAGGATTCTTTTCTAAACAGTTAGTATTATATTCAGCACTACAAAATGGTTATTATTTTATTTCAGGTTTAGCTATAATAGTTAGTGTTATAAGTTGTTCTTATTATTTACAAATAATAAAAATACTTTTTACCACATCCACAAATTCTTATTTTTATAATAAAAATGGAGCTGCTTTGCAGAATAAAAATGGAGAGGTGAGCTGCTTTGCAGGGTTGCGAAAGCAAGAAATTAATTTAACTAATACTCATAGCTATTTAATTTCTACTTTAACTTTTACTATTTTATTATTTTTTATAAAACCTTCATTAATCTTAAATAGTACACAATTACTATCTTTATCTTTATTTTATATTTAAATGAATAATTTATTATTTATATTTATTTTTGTTCCTATTCTAGCTGCTGTATTATTAGCTTTAAATATTTTATTAGCTCCACATAAACCTGATTTTCAAAAAGTTAGTCAATATGAGTGTGGATTCGCTCCTATACCGGGTCAAACTAGATCTACTTTCCAAATTCATTTTATGATAGTTGCTCTTCTATTTCTAATATTTGATCTTGAAATATTATTATTATTTCCATTAGCAGTTTCACTTTACCAAATTTCTACCTTTGGTTTTACAGTAGGAATCATTTTCTTTATTGTATTAACTGTTGGATTTGTTCTAGAAATAGGTTCAGGTGCTATAGCATTAACTAATTTAAACGAAAATAACAATTCGCAGCAGTAGGGCCGACCATTTTAGCTGGAGAGAAAATTTTAAATTTGATTCCCCCCCCCCCTTTTTTTCAGTTGCGAAGCAACTCGCGTTTGGACTACCAAAGAAAGATCTTTGATCCCTATTAAATCAAACTAGTAGCTACGCAAGGAGGGGTCTTTAAATTTAAATATCTTTTCTCCCCTGTCCTCTCCAGCTTAGGTAGACTCTTCTCTCCTCGCAGCTCCTTTCTTGTTATCTTGCTTAGGAGTTAGGTAGCGAAGCAATCCTAGCTTGCTTGCTTGCCTACAAAAGTACTAGTTATCCCTGCTTCTTATTTTTATTCTCAAAATAAGAATAAAAACAAAGTTGCTTGCGGAGTTGCTTCGCAACAACTTTGTTTTTATTTTGAGACTAAGCAAATAAGAATTGCAATCCCAGCCTTTGTTTTTATTTTGAGAATAAAAATAAGAATTGCTGCGCGAGGGATAACCAGGGATAACAATCCTGGGACCAGAAACCTTTTTATTCTTATTTATAGAATGCCTTAGCAAATTAGAATAAAGTTGTTATCCTTCGGATTACTAGGACTACCCAATCCCTCGCGTAGCGATCCAATCAATTATTTTAATTATATAATTAAAAATTACTAGGATTTTTGGACTTCGAAAGAGCAATTTTCTCTATTAGGGAAGACAAGGGTTAAGGAGTAAGAGGCTTAAGTAGAAGAAAGAATCTCAAAAGATAAGAGTTGCTTTGCAAGAGGTAAAACAGCCTTAGACAGGAGCTTCTTAATCTTTCTCGCTTTGCGCGAGGGGATAAAGATTGCCTAAGCTAAAAGTCCAAACGCGAGGGTGTTTCTATCTACCCTAATAATCATAATTTTGCTTATGCGAAGAGAGATGATTCAAAAACAAAAAATGCTATCCTATTTTAAATTATCTTTATTTATAAATTTTTAATATTAATCCTGGAAATTTGTTAGAGTGGTTTATTAAGTTCGTCTTGAAAACGAAACCTGGTTAATTACCAGGCGGAGGTTCGAATCCTCCAATTTCCGTTCTCTTTCTTAGGTTTTTTTTTTGCTGTCTAGCTTATTGTTCCTTGCTTGCTAGCTTGTTGTTATCCCTTGCGAAGCAATTCTTATTTGCTAAGGCATTCTCAAAATAAGAATTAAACAAAGTTGTAATCCCAGCCAAAGGCTGGGATAACAAGGGATTACTACTCCGCAAGCTAGCAAGCTAGCAAGCAATTAATTTTATCTTTATTTATAAATTTTTTTAATATTAATCCTGGAAATTTGTTAGAGTGGTTTATTAAGTTCGTCTAGAAAACGAAACCTGGTTAATTACCAGGCGGAGGTTCGAATCCTCCAATTTCCGTTCTTTTGCTAAGATAAAAAGGGGATTGGGCTCTAAGCGAGGCCGTTGCTCTTTCGAAGTCCAAAAATCCTAGTAATTTTTAATTATATAATTAAAATAAAGGAGAAATAAAGAAGCTTAGGTAGAACCATCTCCCTCTGCACCCTAAAGGTCAACCACCTTTCCCTGATTTCTTTACCTAAGGGTAAAATCCGAAGGACCGGGTTTATTTTTAAGCTAGGGAGCAAAATAATAGTTTGTTTCTAACCACCAGCTTTGTTGTCCTTTGGAAGCAACCTTTTTATTCTTAATTTTAGAATGCCTTAGCAAATAAGAATAAAGTTGCTTCCAAAGGACTCCGCAAGCAAGGAAATAAGCTGCGCTAGTTCAACGAAAATAAAAAAAAAAAATAGCTGCTTTGCAGGAAATAGCTAGCTTTGACAGCTACTCACCTTAGGATATAATACTGGACTAAGACAGGGTTGTTTGAAAGCAATTAACTCCTAAGCAAGGCAGATTGCGTAGCTACCCAACCCCTAGGCCCAACCCCAGCCTGGTGGGTTAGAAAAATTCCAATTATCAAAAACTTTTTTATTTCTAATTTAAATTATTTATTAAAAAAAAAAACAACCCCTCCTGTCTTTCTCCAAATTTTTTCCTCTTTATTTTTAAAGAGCTGAAGCTTTATAAGATAGAGCAGAGAGCTGAGCTTACAAAAGAGAGGAGCTAATCTGCCTAAATTTAAGGAGCTGTTGGGGAGAAGAAAGAGCTGCTAAAAACTAAGGAGTTAATAAGGAACTACCGCTTAAAAATTAGCTCTTGCGCAAATACCTCTTTTTAAATTCTTTCTTATTTTTATTAAAAAAAAATCCCGGGGTAGCTTCTCTCCGAAGAACTCCCCTCGCTTTGCGCGAGGAGCCACCTTCGGTGGGAGCATAAAAAAAAGGAAAGTCCTTTAGGAAAAACAGGCTTTAAAGCAAGGGAGGGGGATAGCTCCTTCCTCTTCTTAAGGCGGCCCAAGGCCCAATGCCCAATGCCCAAGGCCCAATGCCCAAGGCCCAATGCCCAATGCCCAAGGCCCAATGCCCAGTGCCCAATCCTAGGTTTGTATTTGCTCACCCCCCCTACCCACCGAAACTAAGGGTTGCTGCGCAACTACTCAATTTTTTGAATTAAATTAATCCCTCGCTTGCGCGAGGGAGGGGGGGAGAAGTAAAAACGGTTGTCTCTTAGCGACTAATAATACTAGTAATCCTCGTGTTTGGAATGGTTGGTTGGGATTGGGTGGTCTTACTTTTATTCTTATTTGCTAAGGCATTCTAAAATTAAGAATAAAAAGGTAAGGACAACTCTTAAGCGATTAGCTTCGCAAGCAAGATAATAAGGAGAGCAGTCGCTTAAGAGGAGTAGCCTATTTCTAGGCAAAAAAGAGCTAAAATAGAAATAAAAATAGCATTTATTAAATGTAACAAAAATGATAGGCTCCATTGGAGCCAATAACTTTGAAACAACAAAAAATGAATATCTCTATATTATTATTTATAATAGGAATATTAGGATTCGTATTAAATAGGAAAAATATTATATTAATGATAATAGCAATAGAAATTATGTTATTATCTGTAACACTTTTAATTTTAATAATGTCTTATAGTTTTGATGATAATATAGGTCAAATTTTTAGTATATATATTTTATCTATAGCTGGTGCGGAATCTGTAATAGGTTTAAGTATATTAGTAGCATATTATAGATTAAGAGGGACTATATCTTTACATAATTAATGTATTTATCCATAATAATCTTACCATTTTTAAGTTCATTGATTAGCGGGTTTCTAGGGAGAAAAATAGGAGTAACAGGATCTCAAATAATAACATGTGGGAGTTTAATTGTTACATCTGTTTTGATAACAATAGCTTTTTATGAAGTAGGGATATGTGGATCTCCCGTAAAAATAGAAATAATAAATTGGTTAGATATAGAAATATTAAATATATCATGGTCTTTTTATTTTGATCAATTAACGGTATCATTAGGATTAGCAGTAATATACTGTTCTACTTTAATACATATTTATAGTGTAGATTATTTATCTACAGATCCTGCTATGTGTTCTGGGAAAACACAAAAAGTGGGTTAAACTATCAAACTCCGGGGACACCTTAAAGTTTATGATACCAAGCAATAGTCGAAAGGCTATATGTGGCTGAAGTAATTATTCAGGTAAGGTAACAAGTCATAAGATGAATGAAAATGAAATGGGTTATCGCGGATCTAAGTCACCTTGGCTTTCATTTGAAAGGCGTGGTGTAAAAGAGCAACGAGTAGACGGTAGTTGGTGCACTAAATTTAAATCAAAGCACTTAAGGTGTACTCTAATGGGTTTCGAAAGAAATTATCGAATCAGAATCCCTTCTAAACAATTAATAAACAAATTTTCTACTTTCAATAACCCATCTAAATTAGAACCTTGGTTTGTAACTGGTTTTACAGATGCTGAAGGTTCATTTTCTATTATAATAGATAAAAATAATAAACGTAATTTAGGTTGGTCCCTGGTTATCCCTTGTTATCCCTCGCGCAGCAATTCTTATTTGCTTAGTCTCAAAATAAGAATAAAAACAAAGTTGCTGGATTTCTTATTCTAAGAAATCAAGCAAGGGATAACAAGGGATAACAATCTGATATGTTAAAATCTGAGTTTAAGAATTTTATTCCAATTGAAAGACCTAAATTTAAAACTGCAAATATACCCTCGCTTCGCGAATCAGCATATAAAATAGGATATTTGCTGGCCTACTTCTAGGTTGCGTAGCTACAACTCAATTAAGATTTAGAATCTCCCAACACGAAAGAGATATTAAATTAATGGAGTTGCAGGATTTCTTATTCTAAGAAATCAAGCAAGTAAATATTTAGGATCTGGAAAAATATATAAATATCCTAATAAATCTGCAGTCTGTCTAGCCATGGCTAGGCTGTCTGATATAATTAATATAGTTATTCCAATTTTTAATAAAAATAATCTATTTGGTGTAAAACTATTTGATTATCTTGATTGGTGTGAAATTGCTAAATTTATGATTGATGGAAAACATCTAACAATTGAACTATTAAATCTGGTATGAACACTGGAAGAAAGATTAAAAATTAATTGCAAGATAAATTTGATAGCCATGCATATTCAAAGATTTTTTGCTTATTTATCCGCGTTTACTGCAGGAATGTTAGTTTTAATCTGCGGTGGTAATTTTTTAGTTATGTTTGTAGGTTGGGAATCAATAGGGGTAGCTTCATATTTATTAATTAATTTTTATTTTACTAGAATACAAGCCAATAAAGCAGCAATATTAGCATTTACAATGAATAGAGGGGGTGATATGTTAATGAGTATAGGATTTTTTGCAATATTTTCTATTTTTGGATCATTAAATTATTCTGAAATTTTTAGTTTGGTACCTTTTATTAATGAAACTACTATTACTATAATATCTTTATTTTTATTAGGTGGTGCTTTAGCAAAAAGTGCTAATATTCCTTTACATTCTTGGTTACCTGGTAGTATGGAGGCTTTAAATATTGTTAAACAATTATATATTTTCTTTATTTTTTTCTGCAAAGCAGCTGTTTTTTTATAATTATAACAATTCTTATGATATAAACTATTTATCTGTTTTTCCTATTATTAATTCTATACCTAAATCTACATTACATGCTATTACTGGTAATATGTTAGGGGATGGTTCTATAAGTTTATCTAGACCACTAAAAGGATCCCTTAGGAGTAAAATTTTTATGACTATGGATGTTTACTCTTTAAATTTTTTACATCATTTAGATAATAATATTTATAGTCATTTTACTTGCTCCCCCTCCGAAGGAGCTACTAAAATTTATCCTTATCCAAATATTTTACTTGCTGGCTTGATTTCTTAGAATAAGAAATCCAGCAAGCAACTCACCATAAAGATAAAAAAATAACTCAGTACCATTTTAAAACTAAAACACATCCTTTGTATACAGCATTACATAGTTTATGGTATTAGAAAAATAATGAGGAAAACAAGTTTATTAAAATAGTTCCTTTAAATATATCTGAAATATTCTCAGATATATCTTTAGCTTATTGGATCGCTACGCGAGGATGATGATGGTTTTTTTGATTCATATGGAAGAACTAAAACAGTTATTCTTTGTACTGAATCATTTCTTGAAGAAGAATGTATAATCCTTCAATCACTCCTAGAAAAGTTAGATATTAAATCAACTTTGAAAATAAGAAATAAAAATAAGAATAGTTATAGAATTAGAATATCTAAAACTAGTATGGATAGAGTTATTGCATTAGTAAAACCACTTGCTTGCGAAAGCTAGCAACCCATAATGATTTTTTATATAAATTAGGTTTATAATTGATAGCTCCTTCGGAGCAAATCCTCCCACCTTTTCTTAAAAAATAATTATTTTTTTGGCGGGACTTTAAAACAATTAGTTTATTTGGAAAGTAGGGGCCTCCTTAAACTTCACTGAATGCTGGAACATCCTAAAGCTTTAAATACTCATCATAATTTTTTTAAATTGTGGTAGTGAAAATTTTAAAAGATAATACAATGGGCAATCAGCAGGAAATCTAAAACTATATAAATTATAGTTTACAGGCTCCTCAGAGACTACACGTGAAGCTACTCGCAAAAGCGACTGTAGATGATATAGTCCGATCAATAGAGAAATTTATTGTTAAAATAGCCCACACCAGTTAGTGCTTTATTACATGCTGCTACACTAGTAACAGCGGGAATATATTTATTAATTAGAATCTCGCCAATATTAGAATATAGTAGCACAGCTTTATTAATTATAACTATTATAGGTTCAACTACTGCATTTATAGCTGCAACTAGCGGTCTTTTAGCTAATGATTTAAAAAGAATTATTGCATTTAGTACTATTTCTCAGTTAGGTTATTATTTATTATTAATATTATTAGTTAGCTTTTTCCTATTATGTTATAATTTTCCCACTCACAGCTCCTTAGTGGAGATTGATTTATATATTCCTATTTATAATAAAATTATACAGTCCCCTTTGCTTTGCTCCCTGTCTTCTTTTTTTTTATTCTCTGGTTGCTGCCTACGGAGTTGCTTCGCAACAGCAACACCACCCTGCCTCTCCTCGCTAAAGCGAGGGAGCAAACCCGCCGGCATAGGCGGATATTAATAATAAAAAAAAGGACGCCGGCGGCACCAGGTTTTTTTGGAGAGGCAATTCCACTATTCCATTCAATTTTTATTTAAAAAGAGGAGTAGCTTCGCAATAAAAGATGATAAATTTAAAAATTTTTCTGGTATTCGTAAATACACTACTGGTAGAGTTGGTGTTAAGAATAAAATTGGAGAAATAGCAGCTTCTCAGTATCCTAAAGAGGAGCAGAAAATTAAATTAAAATTAGCCCTATCTTCTTTAGATACAAAATCTGCCAAAGATAGATTTTTATCTTATAATGCTTAGACATATTTAGATAAATATAGTGGTTTTTCTATTAAAGAAAGAAAAATAATTAAAGATAAATATTACAATAAAACAGGGATTTATCTATGGGTTAATAATATAAATAATAAATCTTATGTTGGTAAATCTGTTAATCTATTTAATAGATTTAATAAAAATTATCTTTCTAATTCTTATATCATTAAAAATAAAGCAAAATTGGCTATTTGTGCTGCTATTTATAAATACGGTATAAATAATTTTTCTTTTTATATTTTAGAGACAATTGAAAAACCAGAATTATTTTCTCTATCTGCCTCTTCTCCCCTTTGGAAGCAACCTCAGATAAAATTCTGCTACAAAACAGGGGAGAATTCTTATCTATTAGAGAAAACTATTGGTCGCCTTAGCGAGTATTATAAATCCATCATACAATATTCAAACTATTTTAAATCCTTTTTCAGGTATAAATCACTATAGGTTTGGTAAAAAATATCTGATTCTACCCGATCTAAGATTAGGCAAAGCCTTTTAGGCAGAATACAATCTGAAACAGAAAAAACAAATCATATTTTAGGTTAAATAAAAAAAAAGTTTATTGTTATGATTGGGAAACTAAAACTCTTTTAATGGAATTTGAGGGAATACGTATAATGGAACGTTTGGTAAATAGAAATAATGCATATATAAGGCAAAAATTGGATAAAAATAAACCCTTTTTTTGTAGTATTAATGGGATTAATTATAAATTATTGTAACTGCTAAAGCCGCTCGCTTAAGCGACAATAAATAAAAAAAAAGTATATTAAATAATTTTCACCATATGATCTAATAAAATTTCACTATATGCTGAAAATCCCTAAAGACTTGTATACTCCAGTTATATTTAGTAACCATAGTAAAATTTACAAGTATGATACAATGGGTAATCAGCAGGAAACCAAATTATACTTATAAAAATAGGTTCCTCAGAGACTACACGTGAAATTCTTAATTTTTTTGTATTTTATAGCGCCCTTCAATTATATTAGAATTAAAAATATAAATATTACAAGAAAAGAAGTTGGATTGCTTATAAATTTACTACCCTCTCCCTTATACTCTCCCCTCGCCTAGATAGGGTGGTTGATAGCTCCGCAAGCAAGGAGATAGTGACAATCTGAACCTAATAGCTAGACTCTTAGGTTCGCTTGTTTGCTTGTTATCCCTCGCTTGCTGGATTTCTTATTCTAAGAAATCAAGCCAGCAATTCTTATTTGCTAAGGCATTCTCAAAATAAAAAAAAAAGTTGTTGCGAAGCAACTCCGCAAGCAAGGGATTACTAGACCTGCTAAAGTTTCTCTCTTTTGTTCTTATCTTTATACTGATCCTTCCACTGGGGGGAGAAGAGAGGAATTTCCCCTAGCTCTTAGTTATGGAGAAGTAACCTCTTGTCTTTAATTTTATCTCTTTGAAAAAACTAGTGGTTGCGTAGCAACACCACCTACGGAGATACAAACTAAGGCAGGAGCAAGAAAAATATGATTATTAAGAAAAGATATAGTCCAACCTTACTAGAAATAGTTAGGAGTTTTTGATATGATGATGGCTATTGGACTAAGTCAATATAATGTAGCTCTAATGCATACAGTAAACCACGCTTTCTTTAAAGCTTTATTATTTTTAGGAGCTGGAGCTGTAATTCATTCTTTTGCAGATCAGCAAGATGTTAGAAAAATGGGTGGATTAATAAAATTCTTACCATTTACTTACTCTGTAATGTTAACCGGATCTTTAAGTTTATTAGCTACTCCTTATTTAACAGGGTTCTATAGTAAAGATTTAATTTTAGAATTAGCTTATGGTCAATATAATTTTAGTGGTATTTATGCTTATATCTTAGGTTCTATTACTGCAGGTATTACTGCTTTTTATAGTTTTAGATTAATAAGTTTAGTATTTTTAACTACACCCAATGGAAATAAACAATCTTATATTAACACCTGCCTACCCCCTCACCATTTAAGCAGCTCCTCTTTTGACTTTTTTCACCTAAGCAAAGTCGCCTGCGCGAGAGTTGGAGAGTGTTTCGCAGTAGGAATCTCCAAAGGAGAGTCGCCTGCGCGAAAGCTAGGTGGAGAAAAACTTAATCTAATTGTAATTTTTCCTTTATTATTATTAGCACTATTTAGTATTTTCTTTGGTTTTGTTTTCTCTGATTTATTTGTAGGAATGGGTAGCGATTTCTTCCAAAATTCTATTTTCATGCATCCTAAAAATATTTCTTTAATAGAAGCTGAATTTTCTCTTTTCTGCGCAAGCGACCCTGCGCAAGCGGGAGGAGGACCAGCCCAAATAGAACAAATTAAGGCAGGTTATGAGGAGTTGCAAAGCAACAACAATGTTTTTATTAAACTATTACCAGCCATTTTAAGTTTTACTGGTGCTTTCTCTGCGATTATTTTATATCACTTACCTGTCCCTTTTGGTTTATTTTTAATTAATTTAACTAACAATAAAATAGGAAGAAATATTTATGCTTTCTTAAATGGTAAATATTATTTTGATGTAATTTATAATCATTTTATTATTCAAAATGGTTTAAAATTAGGTTATAATATTTCTAAAGAAATGGACAGAGGTGCTATTGAATTATTAGGACCTTACGGTTTATCAAATTATTTTTATAATACAGGAAAAAATCTAGCTAAATTAGACACTGGAGTTATTACTACTTATTCTTTATATATTACTATAGCTTTAATTTCTTTATTATTTATATTATTCTCTCCTGCCTTAGCATTGCCAACTTTTTATTTACCCACCGAAGGTGGCCCTGGCGGAGAGGTAAAGAGCTGAAATCCACAAAGCTTAGAGGAAATAAGATTATTTATTATTTATATTATTTCAGCTTTAATTGTACTATCACCTTATCCTCAGGGAGCTATCCTAGCTGCGCAAGCAAGGAGCTGCGAGGAGTTAAAGGTTAAAAACAATAAAAAATTTTAATAATAAAAGTAGTCCGTCGCTTGTTATTATCCCTGGGATTACAACTCCTAGCGTAGCCACCAGCAACTTTATTCTAATTTGCTAAGGCATTCTATAAATAAGAATAAAAAGGTTGCTGGATTTCTTATTCTAATAAATCTAGGACAAGGGTTGCGTAGTCGCTTAAGAGCAGCCCAACCATTCCATTCCCAATCCAATCCCCCAACCCAATCCAAGCAAGTTAAAATCTAGGGGTAAGATTTAGGAAAGGTAAAACCTCCTCTGCTCTGGCCCTCTGTGGAGGGAGAGATCCAATGGAGAGGGAGCTATAAAAATTTAAATAATAATACTAACCCCCCCCCCAACTATTTACAATAAATTGAGGTTAAACTATGCTAGTGCTGCTACATATCCCTCTTATATCCTACCTAATAGGTTAGCAGGAGAGGTTGCTTCTTGCTTCTTATCACTAGCTTTTTGTTTCTTGCTTCGCTGGGGTCCAAGGGAAGCTAGTGCAAAAAAGGAAAAATATTTATCCTACCCTTGCTTTAGCTAGTGGGGGAGATTCCTCGCTTGCGCTGGATTAAGGAAAAGCGGGGAGGTAGAATACTAAAAGAGTATTATATAGTTAAATGTAATTATTTTTAATATTTATAAAATAGTTGCGCCCCCCACCCCTCGCAGCTATTTGCTTGCTCCTGCGCAGCAATCTCTCCTTTTTATTCTGAAATTCTAATTTGGAGAGTCCTCGCCCTAGCGGCTTGTCCGAAGGACTAGCTTATTACTAAGCAAGAAAAAGAACTACCTTTAGGTAGGGTGAGAAGGCAGGGTGATTGCTAGTAATTTTTATTTATTTCATAAATAAAAAATAACAAGCAAGGATATTAAGATAAGTTATATTTTATTAAATTAATATGTTAGACGCTATTATAAATTTTAACATTTTTTTTTTATGTTAGCTGCGGCAAAATACATAGGAGCAGGAGTTGCTTGCTCAGGGTTAATTGGAGCTGGTGCAGGTATAGGTACTGTATTTGGTTCTTTAATTTTAGCAGTTGCTAGAAATCCTCAATTAAAAGGACAACTATTCACTTATGCAATCTTAGGATTCGCGTTAGCTGAAGCAACTGGATTAGCGAATAGTCCAGTATAAACTGGGTGAATTGCAAGAAAAACTTATAATTTTATAAGTAAATTTGCAGCGAAGCTTAACTCAACATCATATAGATAAATTATATGTCCTGTTAAAAAATAGGAGAGTTCTGAACGTTAAACGACTAGAAAGCGAGTATGTGTTAACAATAATCTTTCATAAGCGCCCAGCATTAAATAATATTTTCAAATTTAATGATGACATAGTCTAATCAACAGCGTGAGTTGTTGTAATAAATATAATTTTACCCACCCTTCCTTTACTTTGCTCTGTAAACTCTTCTCTGTTTCTTCCCTCGTGCTAGCAATTGCCTTTGTCGGGAGGAGGCGCTAGCGAGCTAGCGGTTGAGGAGCGCTCTAAGCAATCTTTTTATTTTTATTTTAAGAATACAAATCTAGAGTTGGGCTCTTAAGCGACTAGCTTCGCAAGCAGAATTAATTGCTCAGCCACCCTCCTCCTTGCTTGTTATCTTGCCTAGAAGTAGGCTACGGGTTAGGCCCCAACCAAAGGAGGGATTATTAGGACTAGTAGCTACGCAAGGGGGTGAGCAAGTCTAGAAAGCAATCTTCATTTTTTAATAAAGAGCTATATAAGAATAAAAGGGGTTAGCGAGAAAAGGTCTAGTAATCCCAGCCTTTGTTTTGATTCTTATTTTGAGAATGCCTTAGCAAATAAGAATTGCAGGATTTCTTATTCTAATAAATCAAGCAAGGGATAACAAGCAAGCTGGGGGCAGGGTCGCTCGAGTGAGGGGTTGCTTCGCTAGTTAACAAAAGAAGCTAAGAATTGATTTATTTAAACTAGAATATAATCTAAGGAGCTATCCTACAGCTAAAAATTCTAAGGATTATAAGCAAATTTTAAAAATAATGAATAAAGAGCTATGATAAAATTAGTCGCTTGCGCACTCGCCTCCCTGTTTGTTGCTTTGCAAGTACAAATTAGAAGGGGAGAGGCACCTCCATTTAAGGTAGGACTCTCCTTTATCCTACACCCTTAGGCTCTAAAAAAGTTGTTATCCTTCGGATTACTAGGACTCCTGCTTGCTAGGTAACCCGTCGTGGCTTTGAAAGCAAAGGGGTATTTGCCAAAGGCAAGGTGGGTTGTTATCCCTGGTTATCCCTCGCTTGATTTATTAGAATAAGAAATCCTGCAATTCTTATTTGCTAAGGCATTCTCAAAATAAGAATCAAAAAAAAGTTGTTGCGAAGCAACTCTGCAAGCAAGGGATTACAATAATATAAAAAAAAAATTAAGAAGGAGCTGGTCCTAGCAATCCTAGTAATTTTTGTTTATAAATTAAATTAATTGTTAATTCCTAAGCAAGATAACAAGCAAGAAGCTGCGAGGTGAAGCTAAACTAGAGTCAGAAAAGTAGGGATGGGGGGGGGGTTGCATAGCTACCCACTCCCAATCCATTCCCTTTGGAAGCAACCCACAAATAAAAACTCCTTATAAAAATAAATATATTATTACTATAAAAAGAAATAAAAAAAATTATAATGTATTCGCATTAATGATGGCATTCTTATTATTATATTCATAATAAACCATTCAATAATTGTTTAACTCCCCCCCCCCCCTGGTTTTTCCTACCCTCACACTGTTTCCCTCAGTGCTGTTCCTCTCTAAGCAAGTCTATTTTGTTAAAAGAGCAAAGAGGGAGTTGCTGCTCCCCTTTTTTAGCTCTTTATTGCTCCTCGCGAAGCGACTGCCTTTGGTTGCTCCTCCCCCTTTTTATTTGTACTTGCAAAGCAACTCAAACTTTATTTTTTTTAATTAAGTTTAAGTTGAAGAAAAAACGGTTGTGGAATGGGCCCCCAACCAAGGCGGGCGGCGGCCCAATCCTAGATTTCTTAGTATAATAATGGCGGTTGCGTAGCTACCTTGGGGGGGTGGAGAAGTAAAAAGCAAGGAGTTGCGAGGAGAGGGGCAATTTTATTTTTAAATTTTGCTAGCTGGCTTGCCTACAAAGTAGGTAGTAATCCCTTGCTTGCGGAGTTGCTTCGCAACAACTTTGTTTTTATTTTGAGAATGCCTTAGCAAATAAGAATTGCTGCGCGAGGGATAACGAGGGATAACCAGGGATAACAACAAGCAAGCCAGAAAATAAAAGGGAGAAATCCTTCGTAGGAATAGGGAGTGCTTAGGCAGTATCTGTATTCAATAGGGTGTGTATCTAAATTGGTATAGGGTTTAATTGTCAATTAAAATGTTCTTAGTTCGAATCTAAGCACGCTCGTATATTAAAAATTAATTATTAAAGGCCCCCTCTCTATTTCTTCCCTCGCACAAAGAGCTGCGATTGCAGCTCAGCTCCCCTTTGGTTGCTCCTCCATGCCTATTTTTACTTGTCGCTTAAGATGCTCGCGAAGCGACGAGTCAATTTTTTAAACAAAGTTAATTTTGTCCGGTCGCTTCGCGAGGGTCTAGCTGCGCAAGCTGCTGGGACGGGTTGGGCTAGAATGGAGCTAAAAAAGAGAGGGGAGCTAATAAAAATAAACCAAACATAAATATTTGAAAAAAAGAGCTATGAGGGAGCTGAGCTATAATTTATTTATTTTTTCTCCATTAAGTCAATTTGAAGTTACTAATTTAATAGGAGTTAATGCACCTATATTAGGAAATTTACATTTAAATTTAACAAATTTAAGTTTATATTCTATCTTTGTACTTTTAACTATATTAGGCTTACATTTATATGCAAATAATGATAATAAAATTACACCTAATAACTGGTCTATATCTTTTGAATCTTCTTTTCAAAGTTTAAATTCTATGGTTAGAGAACAAATAGGAGCTAATATGGAAATTTATTTTCCATTTATATATTCAATATTTTTTTATATTTTAATTGCTAATTTAATTTCAAATGTTCCTTATTCTTTTGCAGTAACAGCAAGTGGAGTAGTTTCTTTAGGGTTAAGTTTAACTATTTTTATTGGTGTAACTATCTTAGCTTTATCAATACATGGTATAAAATTTTTTTCTTTCTTTATACCTTCTGGGACACCTTTAGCTTTAGTACCTTTATTAGTGTTAATTGAATTAGTTTCATATTTATCTAGAGCAGTTTCTTTAGGGGTTAGACTATTTGCTAATCTTACAGCAGGACATACATTATTAAAAATATTAAGTACATATTTATTCAAATTATTCACAGGTAATTTGTTAATATTTCTATTAACTTTAATACCTTTTGCTATTTTCTTAGCATTAGTAGGATTAGAAATAGCAGTTTCTTTAATTCAAGCTTTTGTGTTTACACTATTAGTTTGTTCTTATTTAAGAGATGCTATAGAATTACACTAACCGCCTTTAGTTTTCCTGCGCTCTCCTGCTTTTCAAGTACTACCCCCCCCCCACCACAGCTGCGCAAGCTGGAGCTTTCTATTTAAGGTAGGACTCTCCTTTATCCTACACCCTTAGGCTCGCAACTAGAGAGGGGGTAGTAAGGATAGAGCTATAAAACAAAATTTAATAATATGTTATAAATATAATTGCCCCACTTTAATTTTTCTATGTATTTGTATATAGATAAATATATAGATATTTAATAAAAAAAGATTAATTTTTTTTTGGTCCTGTAGCTACGCAACCTAGAAGTAGGCTAATCGCTTGCGCACCCGCCCTGGCTTTGAAAGCAAGTGGGTCTATAAAAACTATTAAATTTAATCTAGTATATTTTTAAGCCTCGGTTGCTTAGTGGTCAAAGCGCTATTCTGAAGATATAGATATGGGAGTTCAATTCTCTCCCGAGGCAATTAATTTTTAAAATTAAAATTTAAAGTTAGGACAAATAAAAGGAGCAAATGGTAATTTAATTTTTTTGCTCCTCTCCTTTGGACTCTTTCTTGGGTTTGGAAGCAATTCTTTCCTTTGTTTTTTTAAAAGAGGAGTATTATTTAAGAGGAAGCAGAACTCGAGTGGTTGAGTGTCCCCCTTTTAAGGGGAAAGTTTTGGTTCAACTCCAAATGCTTTCAATAGTTGAATAATAGTTATTGCATAGATTTTTAGATTAAAATGAAAACTAAATTTGTTACAATAATTACTATTTTTATTTTATTTAAATATAAAGAAGGGGAAATTAGAACAAATAAAATTTAATCGCTTAGAGATAAAATTTTGAAATAAAAATATAAATATTAACCCTCCTAAAAAGGTGAGCCTGTCCTGGCTTTGAAAGCAAGTGGGTTGTCGATTGTCATTCCCTTTTTATTCTTATTTTTAGAATGCCTTAGCAAATTAGAATAAAGTTGCTGGATTTCTTATTCTAATAAATCTAGGACTATCCAGTCCAAGCAAGAGATGCGATAGCTTCTCCTAGCTTATATTATTAAATTTTCTCTTGTTTTTAGGCTCTTTTTCATCTAAGGTCTCTATCTTTAAAACTCTCACTCACCCTAAGGCTAGACCCAAGGGGTCTAGCGCAAGCAAGCCGCCAGGTAAATGGTGGTCGTTTGCGCGAGGACTATCCCTAAAGAGAGGAGAGTTCTTTTTTTAGTTGGAGCAGAGAGCTGGGCTTAAAAAAGAGAGGAGCTGTTCTCGCTTGTATAGGAGATAACAGGAGACCTCACTAAGGCAGGCTGGGATAGAGCGGGCTGTTTTGCAAAAAAAAATTATATTAATATCAAACAGTAGTCTTTTAAAAGATTAATTTTAATATTTTATAGCTCTCCCCCCTTGCACCTCCTTGCTCAGAAGCTAGTCCTGCGCAAGGAGTAGGGTGGCTGAGCTACCTAATTTTTACGGCGGTTGCGTAGCTACCCCATCCCAACCTAAGGCGGCGGTTGCGTAGCTACCCCCCAATCCATTGGAATGGGGGCCCAACCCCCCTTGTCCGAAGGACTACCAAGATTTCTTAGAATAAAAATCCTATCTCGCGAAGCGACTAGAGAAATTTAACTAAAAAAAAGATTGATTTTGTCGCTGGCCTACTTCGTAGGCAAGCGAGCCTCTTAAGCGACAAGTAAAACAAAGTTGCTTAAGAGGACAAATTAAGAAATATAAGCTAGGAGGAGCACTGTAATTATTTAGTTGTTGCGAAGCAACTCCGTTGCGTAGCTACCACCAAGAAAAATTTTAATCTTTTTAAATAAAAATAAAGTAAATTATGATGGAGCTAACAACAATTGTAAATTTATTAACTTTTGGTATTTTATTTTCTAGTATTATTTCTATAACATCTAATAATCCTATAATCTCAATAATTTTTTTAATTACTGCTTTTGTAAATGCTGCAGGTTATTTAATTTTATTGGGAATAAGTTTTATAGGTATTTCTTATATTGTTATATATGTTGGTGCTATTGCCGTTTTATTTTTATTCATTATATTAATGATAAATATAAAATTAACAGATATTTTAGATACTGGATATAATTTTACTAAAAATTTACCTATGGGTCTTAATATTGCCTCTTTATTATTTTTCATATTTTTTTCAGTAGCTACAATAGAAAGAGACTATTTAGAGGTTGCAACCCCCCCTACGGGGCTCGCGCTTGGAGTGTCCATATCTGATATTAATTTATTAGAGTTTACTCAAATAGAAGTATTAGGGCATTTTTTGTATACCTATGCTTCTATTTTTTTAATTATATTAAGTTTAATATTATTATTAGCAATGTTAGCTATTATTATTATTTCTAAAAAAAATATAACAAATATTTAAATTTATATTTCAATTTTAGCTCCTTGTAAACCCCCCCCCCAACCTTCTCCTAATAGCAGTCCTATCTGTTTTAATTGATTGGATTTTTTATTTTTATTTTAAGAATACAAATCTAGAGTTGGGCTCTTAAGCGACTAGCCTACTTCTGGCAAGCAGAATTAATTGCTCAGCCACCCTCCTCCTTGCTTGTTATCTTGCCTAGAAGTAGGCTACGGGTTAGGCCCCAACCAAAGGCTGAGATTATTAGGACTAGTAGCTACGCAAGGGGGTGAGCAAGTCTAGAAAGCAAAACTATAAATCTATTTTGAGAAGGACTAGCACAATTTATCTTTAGCTACTCTATCTACCTTAGCTGCTGGAGGAGATTGCTAAGCCCTTGCTTTGCAGGGTTGCTTCTCCTTTGCTTCTTATTTTTATTCTCAAAATAAGAATAAAAACAAAGTTGCTTCGCGAGGACAAAATTAGAGATAGAGAGATTTGTTCAGCAGATTAGGGTGAAAATTTTAAATCTTTTGATTCTGTTCCAGCCTTAATTATAAATTTGTCCTATATTTCTTAGAATAAGAAATCCTACCTCGCGAAGCGACAAATAAAAAAAAAGAGCTATCTACAGAGAGGAGCTAGCGGTTGCGAAATTAGAAACAAGCTCTATTTTTTAAATAAAAATAAAATTGCACCAAAGCAAGCGACTGCCTTTGATTTGCTTTGCAACAAGAAATAAGAATAACAAGAGGGGGGGGGTTGCTAGCAATTAAGCTAGTGATTAAAAAAAATAACCTCTGCCAAAGGGAGCATTCTCCCTGCCTAAAGGCAGGGGTATTTCAATTTATAAAAAAAAAGGTGAGTTGTTATCCCAGCCTTTGGTTGGGGGCTCAACCCATAGCCTTCTTCTAGGCAAGAAAACAAGGAGGGGTAATTTAATAAGGAGATATATCAAAACTAATTAATATGCTCGGTATTAATATAATGAAGGCTACTGCTACCGGTAATAAATTTAACCAACACAATTGAATCAATTGATCATATCTTAATCTAGGTAAAGTTGCTCTAAACCAAACAAAAAAGAAAGTAAAAATACAAGTTTTAATACCTAAAATAATAGCCTGTATATTAAGAATCGTTTCATTTATAAAGATTTCTGGTAAATTATAACCACCTAAAAATAATATTGCAGTTATACTACTAAATAATACTATTGAAGAATACTCACCTAAAAAGAAAAAAACAAAAGGCACAGATGAATGTTCTGTAAAGAAACCTGCTACTAATTCAGATTCCAATTTTTAAATTAAACATCATATTCATTATTCTCTATTAATAAATTTTATGGCCCAAGTATAAAATATTTATCTAATAATATTTACCTGATTTTAAATGTCTTCCAACAGTACTTGCTTAGACTGATATTAAGATACTTACTTATTTCTACTTGATTAATAAAATTTTTATTAAATTACTAATCTTTATCAAAAAGACCTAATAAAAATTTTATTCTTAGCAACAGACAATTTTAATTTAGTTTCTATAGAATGTTTTCTCCCAAACATAGGGTAGGATTTCTTATTCTAATAGATCTAGAATTTTTAGCCCAAGAATAGGAATCTTGGTAGTCCTTCGGACAAGGGCAGTCCTAGATTTCTTATTCTAATAAATCCAGCAACTTCCCTTTTTATTCTTAAATTTAGAATGCCTTAGCAAATTAGAATAAAGTTTCTGGTCCCAGGATTGTTATCCCTTGTAATCCCTTGTAACCCCTTGCTTGATTTATTAGAATAAGAAATCCTGCAATTCTTATTTGCTAAGGCATTCTCAAAATAAAAACAAAAACAAAGTTGTAATCCCAGCCTTTGTTTTTATTCTTATTTTGAGAATAAAAATAAGAATTGCTGCGCGAGGGATAACGAGGGATAACAAGGGATTACAATTCTTATTTGCTTAGTCTCAAAATAAAAACAAAAGTTGTTGCGAAGCAACTCCGCAAGCAAGGGATTACTACCTACTTTGTAGGCAAGCCAGCAAGCTAGGACTATCCATTCCATTAAGCGTTGATATAAATCTTTACTTGAACCAATATGCTGTTTAATCTTATTAGAATTAGAAACATTTACTAAGCCAAAACCCTCCTATTCTATGAAGTTCTGATCTAAATTTATCAGGATTATTTTAATTTTTATATATTTTAAGAGGTAAAATACCTGCACATAGAAAAAAATTGCAAGTATTGTTCAATATTTACCTGCTTAGACAGTTAGAAGAAAAAATATTTTCTCCCTTACAGCTGTGAGGGGTAATTTGTATTTCTGCTAAGGCAACCTCCCCAGGATTGCAGAAATACCTACTTCTAGGCAAGAAAGCATGAAATAACAAACAATACAAAAAAATATAAATGTTTTTATTTAACCTTTAGTCTTTCAACTAAAGATGGACTATTTCTTAATTAGCAATTTGTAATTCTTCACGTATAGTCTCTGAGGAGCCCCGTCTTTATTTGTAAAAAATCTTTGTTATAGCTTTCTCCTTTGATTTAGCTAATATCTAAGCTTGTTTTTAATTAATTTCGCTTGACGGCCCACTTTTTTTAAAATCTTTTTAAAAGTGGGGTGGGCCTAGATTTAAATATACTCCTGCCTCCCTGCCAAAGCTGGTGCGCTTGCGCGACTGCCTTTTGTCTCCTTGGGGTGGTGCTTAAAAATAAAAATCTCCCTGCCTAAAGGCAAGGAGGCATTAAGAATAAAGTAGCCGGCTTGCGGAGTTGCTTCGCAACAAGCTAGGGGAGGCTAGGACTTAGATAAAATCGAGTTGGTAGGTCCGAAGGATCAACCAAGAAAAATAAAGGTTTCCTGCTGATTGTCCATTGTAATATCTTAAATCATTATAAAATTTTATTTATTTAAATTAGATTAAGCTTTAGGAGTTTCCAGCATATAGTGAAGTTTATAGAGGCCAAATCTTTTTAGTAGCTAGCCTCTTGTAAATCAAAAGGTGTTCTAGAAGTTTCAGCTAAAATAGAAATAAAATAAAAAATAAAAACAGGTAATAAGGGTATAATAAACCATACAGATTGTTGAATTTCAATAATAGTAGTATAATTTAATGTTCCAGCTAATAGTATAATTATTAATATGGCAGAACTTAAGATCAACTCATAAGATATCATTGCTGCTGTGGATCTTAAAGACCCTAAAAATGCATATTTAGAATTAGCTGACCAACCTGCTAATAAAACACCATATACACCTAAAGAAGATAAAGCTAGAGTATATAATATACCTAAACTTAAATCAGATAGTACTATACCTTCTCCAAATGGTATTACTGCCCACCCTAATAAACTAAATACTAAAGTACTTACAGGTGCTAAATAGAAAACTATTTTATTAGATTGAGAGGGTATAATTGTTTCCTTTAAAACTAATTTTAAAGCATCCGCAAAAGGTTGCAATATACCATAATAACCTACTGTGTTAGGTCCAACTCTTCTTTGATGTGCAGCTAATTGTTTTCTTTCTATAATAGTCATAAAAGCAACACTTAATAAAACAGGTAAAATTATACTTAAAACATCTGCTAAATTAAATAATAATTTTATTATATTTTCTTGGGCTGCTATTGCACCCTCTTGGGTGCTAAGCAAAGACGTATCTCCTCGCGAAGCGAGGGAGGAGGAAGCTGCAATGTAATTATTTATCATAATTATATTAAATTTTTTTTATTGTTTTTCTTAACTATAAGATATAGCTCTTGCTTTCCTGTTTAGTTGGTATGCTGGCTTGTTTGTTGCGAAGCAACTCCGCAAGCCAGCTAGCAAACCTCCTTTTTAATCTTTTTATTTGTCGCTTATTTCTAGGCGAAATAGATTTTTAGAATATAAATCCCCTAGCAATGGGCCTAGCCAGCAGGCAATACAACTTAATTTAATTTTAAATTTAAATTTAAAAATTTGTAATCCCTTGCTTGATTTCTTATTCTAAGAAATCCAGCAACTTTGTTTTTATTCTTATTTGAGAATAAAAATAAGAATTGCTGCGCGAGGGATAACCAGTCGCGCAAGCGCACCAGCAAGCAAGCCAGGAAAGAAAAAATAAGAGAGGGCTAAAGCTAGGGACAAAGGAGAGGGGGCTATTATCTTTTAAGAACCGTTTGTATTTATATATTAAACACATTCTATTGTTGATAATAATTTCTATAGCTCCTTCTTTAATTATAAAAAAAAAATTATAATTTTTTTTAATTAAGATTATAGCTTGTCGCTTCGCGAGGTAGGATTTTAGAGTAAAAAATATAGGATTGGGTAATCCTAGCTTGTTGTTATCCCTGGTTATCCCTCGTTATCCCTCGCGCAGCAATTCTTATTTGCTTAGTCTCAAAATAAGAATAAAAACAAAGTTGTAATCCCAGCCAAAGGCTGGGATAACAAGGGATTACAATTCTTATTTGCTAAGGCATTCTCAAAATAAAAAAAGTTGTTGCGAAGCAACTCCGCAAGCAAGGGATTACAAAGGCTGGGATTACAACTCCTAGCGTAGCCACCAGCAACTTTATTCTAATTTGCTAAGGCATTCTAAAAATAAGAATAAAAAGGTTTCTGGATTTCTTATTCTAATAAATCTAGGATAACTAATTTTTTTGATTGGGCCGCAGCGAGATTTTTAATTAAAGAAGATGAGCTATCGTAAGATAAGTTGATTGCATTTTTCTAAGAGCAACGGTTTCGAAGGACTGCTAAGACTGTATTAAATTGAGTTGTCCTGGGACAAGCAAATATTTATTTGTGGTTTGTATGCAAGGGGGGGGGGTTAATTTAGGATTTTAGATTTAATAGCTAAATCAGATAAAGTATTTTCAAAAATACCAATAAATGGTACCATTATAAGGAACCATATAAAATAGAATGCAGTGGCTATTTGACCTATTTCTACATAAGGTGTTTCAGGATGTTGAGAACCTATCCACATTAATATGAAAAAATCTACTACTAATAACCAAAAGGCAAATTTCATAGCTGGTCTAAATGTTGAACCTCTTATTCTAGATAAATCTGTAATTGGTAAAATTAATAAGATTAATAAAGAACCAAACATAAATAAAACTCCTAATAATTTATTAGGAATTGATCTTAATATCGCGTAATAAGGTAAAAGATCAGTTACAAAAATTTATATTATTTTAATTAATCAGAGTTTATTTTGTCTAGGTAGCTACGCAACCTAGAAATAGGCCAGCAAGCGAGCATATTTTTATGCATAAACTTAGATATATTGTGTCTTATCACATCCATGCTATCTCCCCATATATAATTCTGTCTCCTTTTTTATGTTTATGTATTGAACATTTCAAGGAATTTTCTCCAAACATATTTATTTAGGTAAAATTTAAATTTAAAACCTCTTGGTTGGTTGTTATCCCTTGTAATCCCTTGTAATCCTTTGTAATCCTAAGGATTACAAGGGATTACTACCATAAGTATTTAAATGTAAACCTTTATTTTGAATAGAACCATCATCCTCGCTTGCTAGCCTATTTCTAGGTTGCGTAGCTACCAGCGATCCAATAAGCTAAACCTCTAGGAGTTAGTAAATCTTGTATATTTGAAGGAACTTTTTTCTTCGAAGAAGAAGCATCCTCTGAATTATAAAACAGAATTTTGTAAAAGTTAAAACATGGCAATGATAATGTAGCAAAATTAACGGAACTATAACTATTATTAGTTCTCTTATCTACAAATGATTTTGTTTTAAGTTTAAAATCTTTAGATAAGTAGGATTTTAATAATTCTAATACGTGATTAAAATAGTTAATATGTTGTATTCTTAAACTACTTTGACCAAACATAAATCTAGAATTACCTGTTAAAGATCTTTTTTGAATATGTCCATCTCCTAGTAATAATCCTATAATAATTTCATTTAAAGGACTCGCCTAAGCGAATAGTTAATTTGGATCTTTCAAATTTTGAGAGTCTTTTAGTAGTAATAGTTGATAGTTTTTGTTGCGTAGCACACACTAAACTTGTGGAAGTTATCAGATCACATTAATTAATATATTTTTGTAATACCCATTATTTTTCAAAAATGGCAGGACTATATCTTCACCCAATTTTAAATTAAAAAATAATTGGGGCTTCACGTATAGTCTCTGAGGATCCTACTTTACCTTAATATTTTTAAGGTTTTTGGTTTCCTGCTGATTGTCCATTGTAATATCTTAAATCATTATAACTTTATTTATTTAAAGTATTTTAAGCTTTAGGAGTTTCCAGCATATAGTGAAGTTTATTATTCATAAGATTACTCTAATGCATGGCATCTGTTAACATACCATTCTGGTACAATTGAAGCTGGTGTAACCATAGGGTCCGCTGGTATATAATTATCAGAATGGCCTAATAAATTAGGATAAAAGAAAACTAGTATAGATAATGCTAAGAAAAAAGCAAATATTGTTACTAAATCTTTAAATATAAAATAAGGGTGGAATGCATATCTATCACCGCTAGAAGTTACACCATTAGGATTATTAGAACCGTGTTCATGTAGCATTTTTATTGCTAATTAATATTTAATTTATATATATCATATCTTCATGCATATGATTTATAACCAAATCTCTAACCAACTGCAATTGATTTTTTGAGATATATAAAGTATACTGAGCTTTTTCTCTTTTAGAAATATTAATAGTAGCCTTAATACTTTAAAAGATTTTTAAAGTTATTTAAAGCCTCAATTAATAAATTTAACTCTTCTAATGTAAAAGTATTAATGTATAATTTTAGACCACTACCTGTAAAACTACCATCATCCTCGCGTAGCGATCCAATAAGCTAAACTAACTCTAGTTAGATCTTCACAAATATTATCTGGAATAATTTTATTACTTGCCTACTTCTAGGCAACCTAGAAATAGTTAAAATTAAAAATTTTCGTAAATTTAATTTAAACAAGGAAGAGGGGGTTGCGTAGCTACCCAACTAAAGTTGAAAACTTAAATAAATTCTAGATTTTCGGCTCTAAGCTACTGTTTTGTCTACGACTTCTGAAACAGAAGGTGGTGTTGTTACAAATTATTGAAATAAATTATACAAATGAAAAAAATAGTCTAGCGCGAGCCGAACTATTAACAGAACCTTGTCTAAAAAACTAACATTAGCTTTAGGAGATACTTTTCTATAGTAAATATCTCCTAGGATATTTCCAACTAAAACTTGTTTTAAAAAAGGATCTTATTGAAATTTAATTGGGTAACTACGCAAGCCCACTCCCTAGCGAAGCAACCCTCTTTCTTCATTACTAATTTTTTTCTTTAGATTAGGAGAAGTAGAATTGAACTAGCAAAGCTTGCTCGTATTAAATTGTAAATTATGCAACAAATCTATAATTTTCAGCATAGTTTGGACTATATCATCACCCTAATTATAGGGTGTCAAGCGTGTAGTCTCTGAGGAACCTAAAATAGCAAAATAACAATTTAGTTTCCTGCTGATTATCCATTGTAATATCTTAATTATTGTCACAAATATTCTTGGGCCTTGGATCGCTACGCGAGGGTCCAACCCTTGGGACTGGGATCGCTACGCGAGGGAGTGGGTAGTCCTAGCTTGCTTGCTTGCCTACAAAGTAGTTGTTATCCCTCGCGCAGCAATTCTTATTTTTATTCTCAAATAAGAATGCCTTAGCAAATAAGAATTGCAGGATTTCTTATTCTAATAAATCAAGCGAGGGATAACCAGGGGTAACAACAAGCGACGTACAACCCTTGTCCGAAGGATTACCTTTTTTTAGGTATTTTTATTTTATAACTCTGCCTCTTGCGAAGCAACCCTTCTTGTTTTTATTCTTAAAATAGGAATAAAAAGGTTGTTATCCTTCGGATTACTAGGCAGACTCTTTTTGTACTGTCCGAAGGTTCCCTAAGACAGCTAGTAGAATTAGAAGATATTGTAAATTAAGCTTTAGGAGTTTCCAGCATATAGCTCGATGCTTATCATATTATTTTTAATATAAAGGCCCTACAATTGAGCTATTAAATGTGCTACAGCTAAAGCTGCTAATAAAAAGGGTAATAAATAGTGTAAAGAAAAGAATCTATTTAAAGTAGCATTAGATACTGAAAACCCACCCCAAATTACAATATATATTTATGATAAAGTATTTAATCTCTATCCTCACCGGTTAACGGTGTTTAGACTATGTCTTCAACCTAATTCATAGGTTGTGGGGTTCTCGTGTCGAGCTTATTGTTGGTATCACTCACTCGTTAGTCGTTGAACGTTCTTGACACTTTAATTTAAATAAATCTTTAACGGTCCAAATCTAAATTAATACCGAATCAAGCTCCGCTGCAAGTAATCTTTATTACCACTCAAGCCGAGAAGCTATCTAGACAGAAAGAGTGGGGGGGTAGATTGATTAATTAAGACGTTCTTGCAATTCTCCCCATTTGCCACTAAAACATTACTGTTTTAAGGAACCAATTTTTATTTTTTTGTAAGATTAAAAAGTTAGTAAAAATTATAAACATTATTTAGGGAAATTAAGATTTCTGTAACGATAACTATTTCGTAAATCAGTCAATCATTTAAAATATTGAATACATTTTAAACCTATTAAAGGATGTAAACCTGAAAACGAGAAAAAATCAATTACTTTTTGTATATCATTTTTAGAAATGACAGAAAACTGAGCAAATCTATCCTTTTCAATACCAATATTACGCTTAGTATCAAATAATAGTATGAATGCTTCAAATAATTGAACATGGATTCGTTGTTTTAATTGAAAACATCCATCATTATTAGTTTTAATGAAAAAAGAACCTTCAGCATTTGTAAAACCAACTACTCAATTTCTAAAGAATTCTAATTTTAGATAATCTTTTGCAGTCTTAAGAGTAAATTTAAAAATAGAAGAAGGACAAATATCATTAATACTGCCTTGCGTTAGCGAGGCGGGTATATTTTCAAAATATTTTAAATTGTTTTTAAAGATGTGTATAGCTAAATTAAATTGATCTCTTCTAGTATTAGTTAGAAAAAATATATTGTGATATATTAATAATGGAAATACAATTTCTTGTAAATCTGTTTTATTTATTATTAATTTACAAATTGGATTTCGATAGTCTCGATATATTGTTATTTTTCCTAATTTTAAAACAGAATGAATATATTCTAAAATAGATAAATCATCTAAACCTAATCCAATTACCAGTTTAATAGTTATAAACCCTTTTGTTGTTTTAGTTATTTTAATATAACCGCCTCCGTCGATTAAACCTACTAAAAAGGATATAAATTGATAAGGTATTGATAGATATTCATTTTTATTTAATCTTAATTGTTTCCTGCCAAAGGCAGGGCCTTTTTTTAATGCTTGTGTACTAATTGTTCCTATAGTTGGTAAGACTAATATAACAGTTTGATTTAAAATCAAACCTTCGTTACCAAAAATAATTAATAATTCTCTAACAAAATTGTAAATTAATTCAACTATATCTTGTCCAAAGATTGGTATAGCAGAAAGAAGATTAGTAATAACAGTAGCCAATATTATAAATCATCAACACTAGCTATCTTCTGTACAAAAGAAGATAAGTCAGAACTCAAGTTAGATGAATCATGTACTCAGAACACCAATAAATAAATTACTGATATAAGTTATGAGCCTTGTGTGTAAAGTTTTAATTTTTACAATAAATCCGACTGTACATTAAGCACCATTTCAGGCACCCAACAGTGATCCAGTCTGTAGCGATTGAATGATCAACCGACGGTCTGAATATTGAGTTTATATCTTTGACCGTTTTCACTGTCATTGCCTGCGAAGCACCCCCTTATTTGCTTATAGGGGGGGTTCAATACTACCATCGTAGTATTTATTGTAGAATTCCTTGCTTTTCCTTGCCTAGAAGTAGGCTACTCCCCTTGCCTTAGTCTTTAGCGAGTCTTAAGCTAGGGCATTTTTTTTATTTTATCCTAGGACAAGAAAGAGTAACCCTAGAATTTAATTCTCGCTCCCTCTGCCCACGGCTTGCGGAGTCCTTTGTTGGTTGCGTAGCTACCAGCAACTTTATTCTTATTTGCTAAGGCATTCTATAAATAAGAATAAAAAGGTTGCTTCCAAAGGACGACTTTTTTATTCTTTTTAAAATAACAATAAAATAAGAGTTGCTTCGCAAGGCAGTATTTGCGCCTGCTAAAGGCAGGGGCTATAAGAAAAAAAGAATCTTTGGGTTGCTAGCTTTCGCAAGCAAGGGATTTTTATTCTAAAAATCTTGGCCAAAGGATTTGCTTAAGGATAGGCTATATTAAAAAAAAGCTAGGAATATCAAGCTATTCTCATCATTGATTGCTAGCAAGTTACAATAAGACTATGATATTTATAGATGTGTGTTAAGTTTATAGTACATCGAAGGGTGCATATATGGTTCTACAATATTTGTTAATGCTTTAATTGAATATTTAGAAATATAAATATTGTATTGATTAGGCACTCCTGCTGAAATTATTGAAGCACTTAAATTATATTTTTTTTTTAAAATATCACAAAGCATTTGTACTTCTGTCTGGTTAAATGAATTAGTTGCAATTTTTAAACCAGAAGAAACAATACTACCATCATCCATAATCCAAATTGCCAGAGCTAATGGAGAAAGAAACTGTTCAACCATCGGGGGGACAGTTTTTACACCATTTATATAAAATGCTTCTTGGATCCAATTAAAACTTGTGAAAGTGAAAGTTTTAAATCTATTTAATTGTCTAATTTTACCACCTTTTCCTAATCTTGTTAGAATTTTAGGTGTTTCAGGGTTACAATAACCTAGTTTAGATATAAAACTGTGGAACCATAATAAATAAGCATTGTTAGAATGTTCTTGTTGAAAACAAAATCGTGTACCATTTCCATGTTTTTCTGCGTAAGAATCTCCTAATAAAGATCCAATCAAAATACAAAGAATTTCAAAGTTGTGTGGTCCGATTCGTTTAACAGCTCTTAATTTTGGAGTAGATAGTGGCAATATTAATATAACACCAATTTCATCATATAAATTCATTTGGGGCTCAAATAAACCCCATAGACTCATTTGACCATAAGGTAAAACATACAAACTTACTTATTAATCCTAATTAATTTAATTAGGTAATAAGCTAGAATAACTTTAATTTCGTATATTCTATTAGTTAAATTAATTTCATTTAACCAAAAATCCCGACTGTGCATTAAGCAGCGTTTCAGCCACCCATTAGTGACCCAGTCTGTCGCGATCATTTATATAACCGACGATCTTAAATTTTAATTTTTGATCGTTTTCACTAACATCGCCAAATAATCTTTATTTAGAGACTATTCTATATCCCCGTCGGGTTATACCACTTTAATCTTTTTTTTTCTATAAAGATTGCAAAAAGATTGTTACTCGCGGGACTATGGTTTTATATAAAAAAAGGCGGTTGCGTAGCCGCTAAGGCGGGACAACCGACAACCACCCACCCGCTAAGGCGGGACTAGGTTTTTATTCTTTTAATGGAGCTAATCCTAAGGGTTGCTAGCCAGCATAAAAAGAGCAATCCTAAGTTGCTTGCTTGCCTACAAAGTAACTAGTAATCCCTTGCTTGATTTCTTATTCTAAGAAATCCAGCAACTTTGTTTTTATTTTGAGACTAAGCAAATAAGAATTGCAGGATTTCTTATTCTAATAAATCAAGCGAGGGATAACCAGGGATAACAATCCTGGGACCGCTAAGGCGGGACTAAAAATATATTTAAAAATAAATCATAAGATAATTATTCCTTTTGATCTTATATAGTTTGTCCTAAGGACTACTATTTTTTTAATAAATCTTCTCGCGCAGCGATTCATTGTTTTTTGACTAATCTTTTTTCTGTTTTTAATGCTCTTCTAATAGTTTTTTCGCCACAATTTATAGAATTAGCAGCTTCTAAAATAGAAGAAAATTTACCGTAAACAGTTCCATTTAGATTATATAAAACTACAGCTTTTTTGTTAAATAAAGTAATACATTTTTGTTTAGTCACTTCGGACATAGGAGGTCTATTTAAAGCTTTAGCTCTCAATTTTTCTATTGTTTCTGGAGAAAGAATTTTACCTTTATTTAAATTACCTATCCTTTCCCGTCTAGCTTCCGAATAGATATCTTTCAATTTTATTCGGTCAATTTCTGTATGTTTATAACCAAAACTAGACCCTGCCTCAGTTAAAATATTATAATTAGGCAATAACAATTTTAAATATTTATCTTCTAAATCCAACAATTCTTTATTATTTATTTTAGTAACAACATTAGGATATAATTCTAATATGATAAAAGCGAAATTTTTTAATTCATATTTTTTTACTGCTGATTTCACTATTTTGCTTCCTCTAAAATAAATAACATGATTACTGAATCTAGCATAAAATCTATTAGTTGACGCAGAACCTATATAATAATCTCTTGTGATTTTATTAAGTATCATATATATACCGCTTAAGCCTTTAGTCTCATTTAATATTTGTTTTTTTATTGTTTCTGTAAATAAATTTTCAAAAATATATACAGGATTTAAATATAATTCTGTCAGAATTTTATTCACAATAAAAGTGCTATCTTCGGTAGATTTATCTGTTACTGATAAATTTGTCCTTAATTGAGGTAAGCACAAGGGAGACCCCTCCGCAGGAGCCAGGGTGGGTCTGCGACAATATCCTCTACTATTTAGACTATTTATTAGGCATATTGATTTATGATTTAATTTATTATAATTTTTAGCTCCAGCTCCCCTCTCCCCTGCCAAGAGCAGTCCTACGGAGGACCAGGACCCCATTTCTTGAGTTGTCCGAAGGACTACCAACCCTTTTTTTATTCTGGAGAAAGCTAGCAATTTTATTAGAAAAGAGGTTGGGGGTAGCTACGCAAGCCCATTCCCAATCCAACGGCCCAACCCTTTGGAAGCTAGAGCTTTTAGAAAAGGAGAGGGGCACTTTTTTTTTTGTATTTCTCGCTTGCTTTAGCAACAAAGGGTATATTAATTTCTTATTAAGCTCTCCCCCCAACCCCTTTTTTAAAGGAACAGAGGATATAGTATAACATACAACAATTAAATTAATTAAATAGGAAATATTTATATAAAACCATTTTGGGCTATTATTTACATAACCCAGAAATGCAATCAAAAACTCCTCATTATTATTTATTATTTTAGAAACCTAATAATAATGAGCCTGTACTCTATCAAATTATTAATCCCCAATTTTTATTTGTTTCTAATAATTATCACTTAGAGCCTTGTGTAATTTTCTTAAAAATTAGAATTCCCCGACTGTACATTAAGCATCATTTCAGACACCCACTAGTGATCCAGTCTGTAGCGATTGTGTTTTCAACCGACGGTCTTGAAGCAGGTTTAACTTTTTTAACCGTTTTCACTAATATTGCCAATTTAAATTAAACAAACACCTCTATCAAGGTATTTCAACATTTTTATACCAAATCTTCAAAAAACATTTTACGATTTGCCCTGATGTTGTGACTTTGTAAACTATGAATTTTTTTAGTCTTTTATTTTATAAAACATTTCAGGTATAAAATAAGGTTCAACAATATTAATTAGTATTGGCATAGATTTTTTCCAGATACTAATTTGATACTGATTAAGGTGGCTACGCCCACCTGATTTTACAACACTGGTTATTAAACCATATTTATATTTTAGAATATTAGCAAGTAATTTACACTCTTCAATAGAAAAACTATTTGTAGCTATTAAAATTCCTTGTCCTTTTTGTTTTGAGCCATCTTGCATTATTCAATGAGCTAAACCAAATGGGCTTAAATATTCAGATATAAATAAAGGCACTATTTTTTTTCTCACTTCTGCCCCCCTCCCGAAGGGGACTTGCCTTTGGCGCCTTAGCGGATCGGTTGCGAAAGCAAGGGAATTCCCATTTAAAACTGGACTAAAGCTAGTTCCTCCTCGCGAAGCGAGGGAGGAGGAATTCACAATTTTATAAAAAGAATCATAAATTCAATTAAAACTTGTAAATGTGAATAGGGTTAGTCTGTAATTAAAAGTATTTTCTATATTTTCATGTTGTTTTTTAACTAAAACAGGTACAGGTTTAGAACAATAACCTAATTTATAAAAATATAGAGTTAGATGATGAATATAAGCACTATTAATAATATTTTGTTCTATTTGTACACGAGTGCTATTATTTTTTTTTCCTGGAATACTATCCGCCCAAAAATCACCTAACATTCCACAAATAATAAGATCTAATATTTCTTTATTATGAGGACCTATTCTTAATAAAGCTTTAGTTCTTGCTTTATTAATAGGAAGCATTGTATTACAAAAAACAGTTCTTATTAAATAAGGACGCCTCCTCTCCCGCTTTGGCGCAAAAGGCAAGGATCCAATTGCGAAAGCAAGTTGCTGCGCCACCAAATCATAGTCACAATTTGGCCAAAATTTAGCCATCATAAGTATTAAAATTATCACTCCAATAGACCAAACTAAAACTCTAGGAGATTTATAAGAACTATAGTATAATCCTCTTCCAATATGCATATATACGAAAATAAAAAAGAAAGAAGCAACATTAGCATGTGTATATCTTATTATCCAACCATTATTTACATCTCTCATAATATGTTCTACACTATTAAAAGCAAAATCAACATTTGGAGTATAATGCATTGCTAAAAAAGCTCCTGTTAAAATTTGTATTATTAAACAAATTCCTAATAAAGATCCAAAATTCCACATGTAACTAATATTAGCGGGTTCTGGAGAATCTACTATATAAGAATTTAAAAATCTAAGTAATACTTGAGTTTTTAGTAATCTCATTCTTAATTTTAATATAAATATATTATTTTATTTGTTCTAATGTTATCCTTTGTAATTTTTACACTTTTTATTGTTTGCACCTACTCATCTTCTCCACCCCTCCTGCCTAGGCTGCCTAAACTGGTTACTAGCTTCTCCCCTCCCTCCACAGGAGCTGCTGCTGCGCAGGGTCACTAGTTTTCGCAGACACCTCGCCCTCTCCAAAAAGAGGCTCCTGCGGAGGGGGTCTTAGGCAGAATGGAAAAGAGAAATAGAACTGTTTTATTGCAAAACTCCTTTTTTTTATTTTAAAATAAAAATTTTGGGGGTTAGCTAGCCTACTTCTAGGTTGCGTAGCTACAATAATAAAAAAGGAGGGGGGTGGTAGAATAGAATCAGCAATTTATTATTAATTTTGTTATCAAAATTTAATAGCTTTCATAGGTAATTTTATTAATTCATAAAATTTTAGCTAGTGGCGGGGGGGGGGGTGTGCTGCTCCCTCCTGTCTAAGAAGGGAGCAGCAGGAGGAACAAAAGAAAGTTGCTGGCTGGCTTGCCTACAAAGTAGTTGTTATCCTTCGGATAACTAGTAATCCCAGCCTTTGGCAGGGATTACAACAAGCAAGCTAGGTTCTAAAAATAAAAATTAAAAAGGTATAACAAAAGAACAGGAAATAAAGTGGCTTTATTTTAAAAACCTAAAGGCCTAATTTTGTTTTTAAGCGAGAGGTTTTTGCGCCTCTTTTTTCTAGCTTGATTGGGCCGATGGGTAGCTACGCAACCGCCGCCTAGTTTAGAAATTAGTGTTGTCCTAGGTTTATTAGAATAAGAAATCTAGAAACCTTTTTATTCTTAAATTTAGAATGCCTTAGCAAATTAGAATAAAGTTGCTGGTAGCTACGCTAGGATTGTTATCCCTGGTTATCCCTTGTAATCCCAGCCTTTGTTTTTATTCTTATTTTGAGAATAAAAATAAGAATTGTAATCCCAGCCTTTGTTTTTATTCTTATTTTGAGAATAAAAATAAGAATTGCTGCGCGAGGGATAACGAGGGATAACAAGGGATTACAATTCTTATTTGCTTAGGCATTCTCAAAATAAAAACAAAGGCTGGGATTTCTAGAATTACTAGACTCTGCCTAAGTTACTAATCCCAGGATTTTGCAAGCAAGCAAGGTGACAAAAAAATTTTTTTTATAAGAATAAGGTTGTTATCCTTCGGATTACTAGTCGCTAGCGCGAGGAGGATTAATAAAAAATAGAGATCCTTAGCAAAAATCTAAAATTTAAAAATTTTTAAAAGTGAAGCCTATGCTGGGTAGGGTGAAACATTTTATTGAAAAAAATATTAATATTGATAAAAAATATTTTCTTGCGAAGCAACTCTCCTCTCATTGGATCCCTTTTGGAGTTAGGCAGATCCTATGGGAAATCCTCGCAGCTCTTTGCTCGCGCTTGACTCTAAGGGTCTAGCCTTAGGGTGATAAAGAGCCTTTTTGGACTATCCCTGGCGCTTAGGGGGGGGAATCAAAGCCTCCCTTTCTCTAGCAAAAGAAGCAAGGAGTTAGAAGAGGGAGGGCCGAGGTAGTTTAACTCAATTTAATTAAGAGTAAGATAAAACAAATAAATATTCCAAACGGAAATTTTAATTTCCTATCCTGATAGTAGATTTTGATCAATTTCTAACATTTGTTCCTCGCTAGTTTGACCCTGCCTTTTTATTTGCTTGGGTAAGGGGGTTGGGAAGCTACGCAACCGCCGTAAAAATTAGCAGGTCTAGAACTCCTAGCTTGGTTGGGCCGATGAGCCGATGGGCCGATGGATTGGTTGTCCGAAGGACTACCCATCCCAACTTGAATAAAAAAGGAGAGGAGCTGCAAGGTAGGTAGTCCTTCGGACAACCAACTAAATATTTAAAAATTAAAAATATCTAACATTGCAAAATTTTAAACATTAATCTCTCTATCAAATTTTTTCGCTTTTCTTCAATCTTGTACACTCCGTTAGGATTTCTTACTGCTTTTAATACCGAGACTTGAGAATCATACTTTTAATCACTATTAGGCTCAACCTTTGCTCCCTAAGGCCCTCGTTATCTTTATTGCACCTCCCCATCCTAGTGGTCCTCTAGTTAGCAATAATAGGATAGGTAGTCCTTCGGACAACCAATCCTGCGCAAGCGAGGAGTATGTAGTTTTTAGCTAAGGTCCTATAGCTAAATTATGGGGTAGTAGTTTGTTTTAAATTGAGTTTTCCCCGCTCTGGCTCCAGCTTGCGCAGACCTACTCGCCTTAGCTGGGCAGGGTGGCGGCCCATCGGCCCATCGGCCCATCGGCCCATCCCTGCGGAGGATAGAACTTTTGGTTATTAAAATAAATCACAAGATTAAATAAAAGAAGCTAACCTAAGGGAATGAAAATTTACCAAGAGTGAGGTGATTCGAACACCTATCCTCGATTTTGGAGATCATCATATTAGCCAATTAATACTACACTCTTTAATTATTTAACACTAAATTTGAATCTTAATTACGAACAAAGAGACTTGAACTCTTAAGGGTTTACACCCACTTCTTCTTAAGAGAAGATTGTTTACCAATTTCAACATATTCGTATTTTTTTTTGTAATTGCTTATTTTAATATTCAATCGCAGCTCCTTGCTTGCGTTTTTTTTGACTATCCCTATACTCCCCCTAAGACCTTAAAGGTGGTTGTTCTGGGACAAACTTCTAGCGCAAGACGGCGGCGGCCAAATCCTAGATTTGTAGAATTAAAATGGCTTGGGCCCCCCAACCCCACAGGGCCAATTCCCAACCAAGCAAGAGTGGTATTTGTGAATTAAATTTTACTTTTTCTTTGCTAACTATAGAGGTGTAGTTTCCACCATTAGGGTTTATTATTATTAAATTAGCGCAACTATCTATATCTAACCCTTCTTATTAAGGCCCATTAGGGGTTATTTTGTACCACTTTTTTTTTGGGGGGGGGGGGACTCTTAGGATCTTAAGCTACACCTGCCTGAGTCGCTGCGCGAGCCTTAGTTAATGGCGCCTAAGCGGGTGGGCGAATTCGCGCTTATAGAAAGAGCCTAATGGAGACTAAATAGAGGTATTTTTTTTCTAATAAATATCTTTATATAAAAATTATAATATATATTCTTCTTTTATTTTAAATTTTATATTTATAAAAAGCTATTTGTAATTATATAAAAGAGAAGCTAATTTCAAATTGTATTTTTATACATAAGTTTAAATAAAATTTTACCAATTTCCTCCTTGCTTGGTTGGGGTTGGGCCCCGATGGGGTAGCTACGCAACCCCGCCTTGCGCTAGAAGTTGGTGGCCCATCGGCCCATCGGCTCTAAGCGACTTCGCAAGCCCTAGGCCCATCCCAGAGGAACAATTAAATATATCCCCCTCTTTTTCTTACCCCAGAATATTTTAAATTAAAAATAAAATTTTGAGGGTAGCTCGCTTATTTCTAAACGAGCAATAATTAAAAAAAGGGGTATTTCAATTTTTGAAAAAAAATGAGCTGCTTCGCAGGGGGTCAGTTTTTATTTAAATTTAACTATATATTTAGCTATCTTAAAAAAGAATAAAGTTTATCTTTTTAATGAATCGCTGCGCGAGCCTACCGGCTTGTATTACTATTCTATGCATCCTCAGAATAAATTTTACCCTAGCGAAGCAACCCCTCTCCTTTTTTTATTATTGTAGCTACGCAACCTAGAAGTAGGCTAGCTAACCCTCAAAATTTTATTAAAAAAAAAGGTTGTCCTAGATTTATTAGAATAAGAAATCCAGAAACCTTTTTATTCTTAAATTTAGAATGCCTTAGCAAATTAGAATAAAATTGCTGGTAGCTACGCTAGGATTGTTATCCCTGGGTATCCTTGTTATCCCTTGCTTGATTTATTAGAATAAGAAATCCTGCAATTCTTATTTGCTAAGGCATTCTCAAAATAAAAACAAAAACAAAGTTGTAATCCCAACCAAAGGCTGGGATAACAAGGGATAACAACTACTTTGTAGGCAAGCAAGCAAGCTAGGACTACCCATTGGCCCATTGGCCCATCCCCAAGGGTTGGGGCGATTGCGTAGCTACCCACTCCCATTCCAATTCAATCCCTCGCGTAGCGATCCAAGGCCCAAGAAAAAGGAGTTTTGCAATAAAGCAAGGGTGGTTGCTGCGCAAAGGTAGCGAATATTCCCTTAATTATATTTCCCTTAGAATAGTTATTAGCCCCCTTTTTATTATTAGCTCCATTTTTAATTATAAAAATGTAGCTAATAAAACAGGGCCAATGCTTAGGCAGATTTACCTAAACAATCTAGCGCGAGGGAAAGAAAAGAGAGGTTGCTCCTAGACTTGTTCACCCCCCCCTTGCATACAAACCAGTCCTAAAAATCCCAGCCTTTGGTTGCTAGTCTACTTCTAGGTTGCGTAGCTACAAGATAACAAGCAAGGAGGAGGGTGGCTGAGCTATCAAATTCTGCTTAGAAGTAAGCTAGGCGGGGCTGCGTAGCTACCGATCCCAAGGCGGTTGTCCGAAGGACTACCCAACTCCCCCTACCAAGCAAGATACTAAATAGTAAAATAAATTAAAAAGAGTCTTGTTCCAACAAGAAGGAAACAAATTAATAGAAAATTAAATAATATAAATTTAATAATAAAATAAATAAAAATATTAAATACAATTTGTAAATTGAATCCTCTAGCTACGAAAGAGCAAAGTAACAACCTATTTAATTTAAAATCATCTAATGATTTAAAAAAAGATCAAACAAAAATAAAGATAATTAAAAATTCATTTTTTGATTCAAATTTGAATTCTGTACAAAGTTTATATCCTAATTTATCTCATAGCTCCCTCCATTCCCATTCATCCCCATGCGCAAGCGACGCAAGCGATCTTTTTTCCAAAACAGATCCTCGGAGCGCCTTAGCGGGAGGGGCTGTCCTAGAGAGAAGCACTAAAAATGGAGCAATAAAAAAGGCCCCTCTCTCTATCTACCCAAAGGGCCCATCTCTTAATTCTTATTTTTCCTTACCTTTAAAACTAAAGGTTAGTAAAAAGAGAGGGGTAGCTATAAGAGGAGTAACCAAAGGAGATGGAAGCTATCCTAAGATTAGTGCAATATTTAGAGCAATAAGAACTATTCGGTTAAATAGAGACGAATGGAAACTAATAAAATATATAAATCTAATAGAAAAAAAAATAAGAAGCAATCCCCTTTTTGCTTGCCCTTCTCTCCCCTATGGTATGGAAGGGGAAGGGGAGAAAATAACTAGAGGTGGAGTTTTTTCTAAATTATCCCCCTCTTCATTGTCTGCCCCTCCCTCGCTGGCGCAGGGTCGCTTGCGGGAGAAGCTTTCTTCGCGAGGGAAGAAAATGAAAAAAAATTTTTTATTAAAACAAAGGGACCTGCCTTTGGCAGGTGCTGCGCAGGAGCACTATAAAAAAATATTTACTTATAATAATATTATTAATAAAAATATATTATTACGAAATATGAAATATAGTTTTTTAAAATCTGTTTTATCTTCTATTCTAAAAAAAAGAATAAGAAAAATGAGTGAAATATTGGAAGATAAACCTATTAAAAATTATGTTCTTTATTCTTATTTAAAAAATTGCATCTTTACTCCCTCTCAATTAACTCCTTCCCTTAATAATACGGTATTTCAATTTTCTCAAAATTTTGAAAAAGGAGGAGTTGTCCCGCCAAAGGGGTGCACCTTCCCCCGTGGAGGGGCAGAAGGAGTAGGGATCCGAAGGACTAAATTAAGTTTAAATAAATATAAAGGAAGAAAATTTGGTAGTTTTATCAATTATAATAAAATTATAGGATTTAATTTTAATTCTACAGCTCTCCCCCTTGCTACGAAGGAGCAACCCCCTTTTTATCAAGCTTTTCCTAATTGCTTGGCTCTTTTTGCTCGCGCAGTTCAGGAACCTAAAAAAATATCACAAATTTTTGCGCGAGGGGCTCATTTGCACCTGCCAAAGGTGGGAAAGAGCTTGAGCTGTAATAGATATATTAAAGATACTTATAAATTATTATTCTATTTATTTAAAAGTATGTATTGTCTAATAAGTAAACCTGTTTTAAGATATACTAATGATAAAGTAACAATACAATTATTTTATTATTTAAATATTCCTAAGAAAAAAATTTTTAGATTATTTTCTATTTCTTATATTAAATCTATTAAAAAGAAATGGTTAGCTCAATCCACAACAGCTCACTCCCCTTCTTACCCTATTGCTCAGCTCCATTTTAGCAGGTGGCCTAAAGCCAGGTCCCACTCCTACGGAGGGATGGGCCGCTACGCGGGGCACACTAAATTAAATATTAGATGGAAATTAAGAAAAGCTATTTCTAGATTAAAAAATAAATTTATTAGCTCAACCGGTGGTGGGGGGAAAAATTTATTATTCTTTTTAAGAAAATTTAATTTAACTAAAGTTTACCAAAAAAAGTTTAAATTAATTTGTGCTATTCTAAGTAAAATTTTTAATAAACCTGTAGAATTGCAATTAATTAGATTACATCATCCTTATCATGATAGTAATATTTTAGTTAATCTTTTATCTTTAAATATTAAAAATAAAAGAAAAAAAGCTAGAGTAGCTATTCAAAAAATTTATAATAAAAAACCTGTTAAAAATTTAAATGACCCTAATTTAAAAAAACCCGCCCTGCTTACGGCTGATTCGTTTGCTACCCAGGGGAGAGGGAGCGGTAAAATAATACCAGCTTTTTTATCTGGTTTAAATATTAAAATAAATGGTAGATTAATGGGAGAACCTATTATACCTAGAATAACAACTAAAGTTTTCAATAAAGGAGCTTCTGCTACTGGTAAGGTTAATTTCTTAGATGTGGCTAGAATAACTAAAAAAAACAGAAAAGGAGCTTATACTATAAAAATTACATCTGGACAAAATTTCTTTTAATCTCGTAGATAAGGGCCCAATCAATTATTTTCCCTTTATTAACCCCCCCCCCTCCTTTTTATTCTTATTTATAGAATGCCTTAGCAAATTAGAATAAAGTTGCTGGTCCTAGGATTGTTATCCCTGGGTATCCCTGGTTATCCCTTGCTTGATTTCTTAGAATAAGAAATCCTGCAATTCTTATTTTTATTCTCAAAAATAAGAATAAAAACAAAGGCTGGGATAACAAGGGATAACAACTACTTTGTAGGCAAGCAAGCAAGCTAGGATTACCTATTCCAATCCAATCCCCCAACAAAATTATATAATTTTGTTTTAATTTTTAGTTGGTAGCTACGCAAGGGGGATTGGGCCCCAACCCATTGGATTGGGTTGGATAGCTACGCAACCCCCTCTTTCTTTTTTTATCATTAAATTTATTTAATAAATATAAATAAAAGAACAGTTTATATTATTATAACTATTCCTATATTATTTCTGCAAAATAGCTCCTTTCTTATTTATGCTTAAATACCCAGTTAAAGCAGGTGCTTATTGATAGAAGATCATCTATTTTCCTAATGCTGCACATTTGCGCAAATATTCTGGTTAGCAAAGCAAGTGGGTCTAACTAACCCTAGACAGATAGATATACTTAGTGGGGAGCAGCTGGAGATAAATAAATTTATTATTCATTTTCGGTAGGATCCGAAGGACTAAGCTACCCAATAAATGGTAGTCTCTTCTCTAGCACCCACCACAGCTCCCCTTGCTTTAGTCTTTCTTGCGAAGCAACCCTTCTGGGCATCTTCGGATATTTTGGACTAGTTTTGTACCTTTTTCTACATCTCTCCATTGGAGTTTGGGCCTTATGAGTAGAAGGTGCTTCACTAATATCTTAGAACTAGAAGGAGGCAAAAAATAAAAAAAAATTAAGGAATCCTACACCGAGGAGGGGGGGGGTAAGCTAGGAAAGAACAGATAGAATTTAAAAAATAAGGGCAGGTGATCCGATTGGTAATGGTGGTTCTCTGTAAAAGAATTGGTTAATAGCCGTAAGAGGTTCGATTCCTTTACTGCTCATCTTATTAAATTTTATATTTTTCTTTATTTATTTTAATCTTTGCTCCCCTAGCTTACCCCTGCAGCTCAGCTCTTTTTGGGGGGGGGGGGGGAACGAAGGACTAAGGTAAAGCAGCCCCAGGATGGGCTCTTAAGCGATAAAATAAGGTGTCTTTATACAGCTAGAGATTTGAACACCTCTCTCCATAGGAGAGTTGCTTCGCAAGGCAAAAAAAAGGGTGCTTAGCAATAGAAAAGAGCTATAAAATAAATTTAATAAAAGAGGATAACAATTACTTTTTAATTTCTAATTTTATTCTTTTTATATAAAATTTATCCTTGCCCCCCCGCTCCCTGGGGCTATAAATTTAAAAATTTATTAAAAATTAAGCGAGATGGTGTAATTGGTAACACAGCAGTCTCATGAGCTGTTATTTAAGATTCGAATTCTTATCTCGCTTTATTAAATTTTATTTTCATAATTACCTCTAAGCGACTATTGTCTAAGTTTTTTTTTACTCTTTAAACATATAAAATTAGGCAGGTAGCGCAGCAACTCCCTCCTTTTTCTAAATCTTAGCTCTGTTTTAAGAATCTTTTCTTCCCTGCGAAGCAGCTCAATTTTTGAAAAAAAAATTAGCTACCCTCCATTAGGGGTTAGGGCTTTAGGAGTAGGGGATCAAAAAACTCCCGCCTAAATAAGCAAAAGTATACTTGCCCTCGGTTAAACAAGAAATAGGGTATTTCAAATTTTTGGTAGCTACGCAAGGGGGTAGCTACGCAAGCCCATTCCCAATCCAACCCCCCCCCCAC
>Ga0193728_1000057_pt1 | contig 45289 bp, 45 predicted proteins | sample U1c1metaG_FD_143037 | JGI IMG/M metagenome (GOLD analysis project Ga0193728, IMG submission 143037) | Soil microbial communities from a riparian zone of the East river system, Colorado, United States - U1c1 | ecosystem: Environmental > Terrestrial > Soil > Riparian zone | place: USA: East River... | reverse complement strand
TGATATTTGCAGCTGCCAAACAACGCCCAGCTGTATCAGAAAAATCATCGAATCAGCTGAAGGATAGTAAGCGTTTTAACGCTCCGAAATTCTAATTCACTATGCTTCGGAATAAGGGGGGAGGTCACGCCGTAAGGCGTGAAATGTATTAAAGACTAGGAATTGGGGGAGAGTCATCGAGAAATAGAACAAAGTATAAAACTGCCCAAATTATTATAATGATAATAGAGGTGTAAATAATTTTTTTTATTTCAGTTTTGTTCAATTTCATTTTAAAAATTAAAGCCGCTAGGATGGCAGTCCGTAACGGCTAAATGATTTGATTGACATTTAAAGGTAGCCTTTTTATGTCAAATAGCTTTTTGTATTGGCTGAACGACAATTTTAATTTATTGAGAAAAGTGCATACCTTAAATGGTATGGCAAAACAAGAGGTAAGGTGGAAACCTCCTTTGGAAGTTTCTGATAAGGCTACAATTGAAGAATTAAAATTCGTATTTGATCAAGCCACAAAGAGGGTTGAGCAAACAGCAAAAGAAGGTGACGACTTCTACCAAAAAGGCATAGGTATAATCAGTATTGCGCTTCCGGTATTATCTGCCCTAATTGGATATATCGCGTCAAATTTTAAATTTAGCCCTCAAATATTTGGCGCCATTCCTGTAAGTATTATCCTTTGGAGAGTTTTATCTAAACTTAAAAATATAGTCATACCTAAAAGGTACCTTGGCTCTGGATCTTCACCAGAAACATTAGTAATAAAAGATTTTTATGAAAATTTAGAGCAAAATAAAACGCCTGAATGGTATATGTTAATGAGCGAAATAATAATGTATCAGGATAGGTTAGATATTAATATGCTTAACAATAAGGTAAGAAAAGACAAATTGATTGAATGCTATAATTTGTTGTACTCAATACCAATTGTGGTAATTGTAGCGATTGCTATTTATTATCTCATTTATTCTCTAAATCCTTAGAACTTGGAGTTCCTTTATTATCATTAAAATTATTTGAATAACCCCTTGGCTCATTGCTTGGAGGTATAGGCTTTGGTGCCTCTGGCTGATTGGGTAGAGGTGTAGGTTGACTTTGAGTATTGTCAGCGGGTTTACCTTGTTGTTCGTTGTCTGTTGCCATAATATCAAAATTACCATTTATTACTCTCTTCCGTATTCTGTATTCAAATAGAAGCGTGGGCTTTTTTCTTTTTTCCTACAGCCCGAAGGGGCTAGTTAACATAAAATTAAGTTATCAGAAAATCTTCAAAAGCGTCCTTGCCGGGTTTTATAGGATTTTTTTGAATAAAAGGTTTAAACCAAAAAAATCCTATAAAACCCGGCAAGGACAATCTAATATGTCATTTTTTGATAACTCTATATTATGTTAAGACAGCTTAGCCGTTTCGTAAATTTTGCCTTACGAAACGAAGGGAAGGCAGCGTTGGCAAAGAAAAAAGAAAAAACCGGAGGAATCCGAGCCGAAGGCGAGGGAAAAACTATCTCAAAGAAAATAACTTTGAATTTTGATTGTTCTTCGATAAATGAAGATATGCGCTTTATAGTTTCGTCTTTACCGCAATAGACTGAATTTTCTGTGCCAATTCATCATCAAAATCTTTTGCAGAAATTTTGACTGCTTGAGAAAGGTTTCCCGATTCAATTATTATTACCCCCAGAGAATTATTAATTTCTTCTTCCAAAGAGCGAAGTGCCCACATGATTTTATATTTTGTAGCTACCATCATGTGATAATGAACCATTTCCGCTAAATCATTTAATGGTTTTGGAAATTCCTCCGAATTAATTTCAGAATCTCCGATTTTGTAATAAACTCTCATACTTGCCTGAAAGTTACCTGTATTTGTATTCAATAGAAGCCAAGCCTTTTTTCTTTCTTTCTTTACTCGTGGCTCATGTGCGGCTGTTTAACATAATATAAATTATAGGACAATAATATACTTATTTATGATCCATCGTTGCCGCGTATTTTGGCTCCAAGGCTTATCTTGAATGCCAATCATTCTCGACATCCTGATTCATGGACTTAAAAAAAACAATCCTGGCAGAACATTCCAAAGCCCAAACCGAAAAAATTGTGCGGTACGTTGGCAATGACCCAAAACGTTTTGCAGAATTGATCAAATTGTTTTTTGAAGGCGAATACCGGATCACCCAGCGCGCCGCCTGGCCGATGAGCTATTGCGTCAGAGCGCATCCTGCGTTGATCAAGCCCTATTTCAAGCCCCTCGTCAAAAACCTGGAGAAAAAAAACTTACACGATGCCGTGATACGCAATAGCCTGCGGCTTTTGCAGGATATCGCCATTCCGAAAGTTTATCACGGCCGGCTGATGACAATTTGCTTTGACTATATTCAATCCAATGATATGCCGCAGGCCATCAAAGCCTTTTCATTAAGCATACTCCATAATTTTTCAAAACAATATCCGGAGATCTTGCCAGAATTAAAGCTGATCGTACAGGAAAGATGGCCACATGAAAAAGCTGCCTTCCGGTCAAGGGGGAAAAGAATTCTGGACTATACTTCCTGATTCCTTATTCCTTATTACTTATTTCCTTCCCTGGCTTATTGAACTCCCTGAACATCAATCGCAGCGACTGATCATACGTGACATAATTATACAGCCAATTCAGGAATACGAACAAACGATTTTTCACACCGAGGATCAGCATCAGGTGAAGACTCATCCAGATCATCCAGGCGAAAAATCCGCCGAGATGCAATTTGGGTTTGGGAATATCTACGACGGCTTTGTTGCGTCCCACCGTAGCCATCGTGCCTTTATCAAAATATTCAAAGTCGCCGGGAGCCTTGCCGCCGTCGGCCATCCACAGCAGGTATTGGGCCAGGTGTTTCCCCTGCTGGATCGCTGCTGAAGCCAGCTGCGGATGACCCTGGGGATATTTTGGCGTTTCCATCCAAGCCAGGTCCCCGATGACATAAATATTGTCCGACCCGGACATTTTATGATTGCGGTCCACTTTGATCCTGTTGCCCTTCATGATCAGCCCGGGGTTAATGCCCTGGGGAACATTTCCCTTGATGCCTGCAGCCCAGATCACGGTGTTGGAAACAATCGTTTGTCCATTTTGCAAAGTAACCGTGGTACCGTCATAATTTTTTACCACGGTATTCGTCATAACGGTTACGCCTATCTCCTCCAGGTACTCACGGGATTCCTTAGAGGATTTTTCACTCATCGCTGCCAGGGTCTTTGGTGAGCCTTCCAGCAGGTAGATCTTCATTTTGGAAAAATCAATCTCGGGATAGTCTTTCGGCAGTACAAATTTTCTCATCTCTGCGATGGCTCCGCTGAGCTCCACACCCGTTGGACCGCCACCCACCACCACGATGGTCAGATATTTTTCCCTGGCCGCATCTCCCTCAACCAGCACGGTATGTTCAAAATTCTCAATCAGGCTATTCCTGATCTGCAGGGCTTCGGTGGTGGCTTTCATCCGGTAGGCAGCTGCGGCCATTTCCGCGTTACCGAAGAAGTTGGTATCTCCTCCCATGGCCAGCACCAGTACATCGTAAGAAAAATCACCGATCGTCGTGCGTATGGTATTTTCTTCGGGAATCACCTGTTCCAGTTTCCCCAATCGAATGTGCACATTGCTGCTCTTGTGAAATACTTTCCTGAGCGGAAATGAAATGTTGCTCGCATCCAGCGCTGCGGTGGCCACCTGGTAAAACAAAGGCTGGAACTGGTGGTAGTTGAACCTGTCCAGCAATATGACATCCACGCCAGGCTTATTGTTCAGGCTCCTTGCCAGTTTCAATCCCCCGAAGCCGCCGCCGATGATGATGATTTTCATGTTGATTAGATAATAGAGAATAGAAAGTAGAAAATAGGGAATAGAGAATACAGCAGCGCCCATTTTCTACTTTCTTTTCTCTACTTCCCCTCAATACAGCAACCTCGTCTTTAACGTCTGCTTCACTTCCTTCAGCAACTGCAGCGCCTGGGCCGATAATTTTTTGTCTACATCGAGCACAACGTAACCGATGTCGTCGTTGGTCTTTAAATATTGTGCCAGGATGTTGATATTGTGTTTCGACAACTGGGTATTGATCTCGGACAACACGCCGGGCACATTCCGGTGGATATGCAGGATCCTGTGCGTACCGGTTTGCTGGGGCAAACTCAATCCCGGTATGGTATGCGATCCGGTCGTGACGCCCATCTCGAGGTATTGGAATAATTTTTCACTCACTTCCTCGCCGATATCTTCCTGGGCCTCTTCGGTTGACCCGCCGATATGGGGCGTGAGCAATACATTGGACAGATGCTGAAGCGGGGTCGCAAATTTGTCGCCGTTTTTTTCGGGTTCGACGGGAAATACATCGACGCCTGCACCACCGATCCGGCCTTCGCGAATAGCCGTTGCCAGAGCGTCCAGGTCCACCACTTCCCCGCGGGCATAGTTGAGCAGGATCGCTCCTTTTTTGAAATCCTTAATCACGGAGGGATTGATCATATTCCTTGTCTGGCCCGTGTCGGGCACGTGCAGGGTTACTATATCCGCCTCTCTGACCAGCTCCTTCAGGGTTTTACGGGATTCTGCATTGCCCAGCGGCAGCTTGGTGACAATATCATAAAAAAGCACTTTCATGCCCATGGCCTCGGCCAGTACGCTGACCTGGGTTCCGATATTTCCATACCCGATGATCCCCATGGTCTTGCCCCGCAATTCGAAGCTTCCTTTTGCATCCTTGAGCCAGTCGCCCTCGTGAGCAGCCTTACTCTTATCAGGGATCCGGCGGATCAGCATGATCGAGGCGCCAATGACCAGTTCGGCCACAGAACGGGTGTTGGAATAAGGGGCATTAAAAACGACTACACCCTGGTTGGTGGCCGATTTCAGGTCAACCTGGTTGACCCCGATACAAAAACAGCCGATCGCCTGCAATTTTTTAGCAGCATCCAGTACCTTGGACGTGATCTGGGTCTTGGACCGGATGCCCAGCAGGTGAATGTCCTTTATTTCTTTGATCAGCTCCGCCTCGGGAAGGGCTTTGCTGAGCTTTTTAACAGACGTATAACCAGCCCCCTTAAAGTGCTGAACTGCAGCGTCGCTGATGTTTTCCAGGAAGAGAATATTGATTTTTTCCTTAGGATAACTGGTAATTTTTTTATCTTCCATAATCTGTGTCAACTTTTTGCGTTATCAGTTCAAATCCAGTGCAAATTTGTTATTAAAATAGTAAACGAAAAAACAAAACTGCCGAAGGGTTCGTATTAATGGGCATTTATTTTAATTTTGTATCCTAACCAGTTCATTATGTTCCTGTTGAAAACCATTTGCAGCTATTTGCTCGTGCTGTCTTTTCTGGTTTGCTGCGGCCAGAGGCCAAAGCCGGCCATTGTCTACAAACAGACGGATTCCACGAAACTGTTTGCTTCACCCACCCAGCCGCTCTCCGACCAGGAATTGCGTCATTATGCCGGCGCTACAAAACATTTTTTCGACTCTCTTTTTATGCGTGGTTTCAATGGCAGCATACTGGTTGCTAAGAATGGGGAGGTCATTTACGAAAAATATTGCGGGTACAAGGAACCCCGGAAAAAAGCCGACTCCATCAACGAACATACTCCTTTTCACCTGGCTTCGGTCACCAAGACCTTTACCGCCATGGGCATATTGAAACTCTGGGAAGAAGGAAAACTGGATATTCATGATGAAGTATCCAAATACCTCGCAGGTTTCCCTTATCCAGGCGTCACCATTAAAAACCTCCTGAGCCAGCGTAGCGGACTGCTGAACTATGTCCATTTCATGGACCAGAGTGGCTGGGATAAAAGAAAATTTCTTACCAATGCTGATCTTTTGGTTTATATAAACTCTCATAAGGCCTTGGTGCAACGCGCTTTGCCCGGAAGACATTTTGAATACTCCAATACGAACTATGCCCTACTGGCCCTGGTGATTGAAAAAGCTTCGGGACAGACCTATCCCGAGTTTATGGCAAAAAATTTCTTTTTGCCGCTCAAAATGGAGGATACATACGTATTCAACCTGTCTGATACGGAAAAAGCCATGAAATCCTTTAAGCGGTATGGACGGGCCTACCCCCTTGAATACCTTGATGCCGTTTATGGCGACAAAAACATTTACAGCACGACCCATGACCTGCTCAAATGGGACCTGGCGCTTCGCTCGGGGCTCCTGTTCAAAAAATCGACACTTGACAGCGCCTACTCACCTTATAGTTTTGAAAAACCCGGCAAACGGAACTACGGATTAGGCTGGAGGATGCTATTGGAGCCCAATGGAAAAAAACTCATCTACCACAATGGATGGTGGCATGGCAATAGAACCGTTTTCATCCGCATGCTCGATGAAGACGCCACCATCATCGCCCTTTGCAATAATGACAATACAAAGGTCTACGCCTCCAAAAAACTCTGCGATCTCTTTGGGAATTACCTGCAGGGACAGGAGAAATTTGAAGAATCAGAATCCGAGCCGGATAGCAGAGGCGGGGATAATTCCAAAAAATAATGAATGTAAAATATTGAATCTAAAATGCAAAAAGGCAATAGCTGGCTTGCCTTTTGCATTTTAGATTTTTCATTTATTGTTTTACATTTCAAGATGCAAATTCTGAACGCCGGGCAACTCCGCCTCTGGGATCAATACACTATTCAGCACGAAGGCATAGCTTCCCTCGATCTTATGGAAAGAGCTGCAGGGCGCTGCCTCGATTGGCTGGAGAAAAATCATTACCTGGATAAATCATTTTGTATTTTTTGTGGAAAGGGAAATAATGGAGGGGATGGATTGGCGCTGGCGCGTATGTTATCGGCCAAAAAATCCAAGGTCGTAGTATATATCCTGGAATTCGGACATAAGGGAACGGAAGATTTCCAGGTGAACCTGGCCCGACTGCACCAAACCCATGTGGAGATCCGCTTTATCCAGACGGAAGAAACCCTGCAGTCGATCCCGGCCAATGAGATATTTATTGATGCCCTCTTTGGATCGGGATTAAACCGCCCGCTGGAACCGATGGCGGTTCAGCTCATTGAACACATCAACGAGACGGGAAACGAAATTATTTCGATCGATATTCCCAGCGGAATGTATGTCGACAAATCTTCCAAAGACAATACCATGGTCAGGGCCGACCATACCCTCAGTTTTCAATGTTTCAAACCGGCATTCCTTGTTGCCGAAAACGAACCTTTTATTGGCGAGCTGCATATCCTGGATATCGGCCTCCTGCCTGATTTTCTCGCTTCATTAAAAAACGATCTCGACCTGGTGGATATGCCGTTCATCCATGCATTGTATAAGCCCCGCAAAAAATTTGCGCACAAAGGCAATTTCGGGCATGCATTGCTGGTAGCCGGAAGTTATGGTAAAATGGGTGCGGCCCTGCTGGCTGCGAAAGCCTGTCTGCGTACGGGGGCCGGGCTGCTCACCTGTCATATTCCTGCATCGGGCTATACCGTTCTTCAGACGGCGCTTCCCGAAGCCATGATTGAAACGGATGAAGAAAATCTGATCATCAGTGCGGTCAATAAAAATATCTCCGGGTACAGTGCTGTCGGACTGGGACCCGGTATCGGGAAGGATGAAAAAACAAAAGACGCCTGCGTGGCTATTTTGAAAGGCCATCCTGCGTCGATTGTGATTGATGCAGATGCGTTGAATATTATTGCTACGCATCCTGAACTATTGAGCCGGCTACCCCCCTACTCTATTCTTACCCCGCATCCAAAAGAGTTTGAAAGATTATTTGGCGAAGCCCCCAATGATTTTGAACGGATCGCTATGGCCCGGAAACAATCCAAAGCATATCAATGCATTATCATATTGAAGGGCCACAATAGCTTTATCGCCATTCCCGGCGGCGCGGGTTATTTCAATACCACCGGCAATGCGGGGATGGCTAAGGGAGGAAGCGGTGACGCGCTCACAGGCATCATTACCGGTCTGCTGGCGCAGGGTTATTCTGCCCCCGAAGCGGCTATATTTGGCGTTTACCTGCATGGGCTGGCAGGAGATCTGGCCGCCCGGATCCACTCACAGGAATCTATGCTGCCGAGCGACCTGATTGATTGCCTTGGGAAAGCCTTTCAGGCGATCGAAGCGTAAATACATCAGCCGCCAAAATCCCCTTTTTTTTCGATCCTCCACCAGTTTCCGGAAAACAGATCGTTTTTTGTCAGCAATTTAGTTTCATTTGATCCATTCAGATGAGAGACGATCAGATCATCTCCCAATCTTCTGGCGACCTGGTATATTTTAGCCATGGCCTCATCAGGATGGTCAAAAAAAATGCTGTCATCTTTGCGGATGGCTTCAATGTCCAGAATAGAAGTAATTTTCTTAAGCATACCTGTTGTTTAAAAAATAATACTTCGAACAATAAATTAGTGCAAAAAAGAATCACGATTGGGTACCGCGGATTTGGAGTAAAAAGGACAGGACAAAAATAATAACCGGAAAATGAAAATTCCAAATTTTTTGTGAAATTTTTTTTTACTCCCGATGACGAACACCTGCTGTAACAAAACCGAACAGTCCGTATATAAGACAGGAATCTTATAGCATTGAACAACACGATTTTAAGAAAGTGGCACCTCCTCAGGTATGACCAGGAAAATTTGATTGACATAGATGCAAGAGGTGATTGCGCCGATGGCTGTTTACCTCAATACCCATGGTCCCAGTCATTTTTTTGTACGCATTCAAAATGACGGGCATTGGCGAAAGGAGCCTATGGTTCCAGTTATCCTGGGATTTCTTAAAAGGGACTAAAAACAGCTTTAGAGAATCCGGCCGCAAAATTGAAAACAGAATGATCCAAACATGAAAATAGAATTCCGGCTGATCGTCTTCTTTACCTTGTTGATACTAGCAATATATTTTCAATTGCATCAGCTAGGCATTATTTGGTAACTTAATGGCCTGAAAATTTTCAACAATGTATCTTCTTCAATCAACAGCCGAGAAATCTGGATATGCATTAGGGAAGCTATTTTTTTTTATTTTACTATTTGCAGTCGTATTATTCACTATACGTGGAATTCGCTGGTTGATACGCAACGGAAGAAAGTGATGATTTGAAGATCGTTATTTTTTAACAGGCACTTCCAGCATAATGGTTATTATATCGCCAACAGAACCACCCGGCTTGCCTATTTTATAATTCTCGCGATTAATCGTGAACTGCCCTTTAAAAAGACCCGTTGTCCCATTTGTTGTAAAGGTGAAGGAGATTTCTGCAGGTTTGGTCGTGCCTTTCAGCGTCAGGTCACCAGCGGCCTTATAGCCGGCATCTGTTTTTTCAATCTTTTTGGAAACGAAACTGATCAGCGGGTATTTATCTGTATTTAACCATTCTTCCTTATTGCGGAGGTCACTGTTGCGCAAGCCGATTCCGGTGCTCACTGTTTTGGCTTCAACGCTTGCCGAAATGGAGCTTGTAGACAGATCCTTTTCATTAAACTGGATGGTAGCTTTTAATCCGGTGAAATTTCCGTGTACTGTTCCAAAAGGTCCTTTGACTGTAAAGTTGACTTTTGCATTGGCCGAATCAACGTTCCAATTGCCGGCAAAAACCAATCCTGCGATAAGGACCGATCTTGTAATGATTCGTGTGGGTTGCATACAACTGTTTTTTTATCGGGTCAGTTCAATGATTTTTTGATTTGGTGGCGAGATAAAAATGTGCACCCGCGTAAAAATCCACGCCTTCCAGGTCATGTAATTTCAGTATGCTGCCAGGGGCATCGCTACCGATAAAGAAATACTTATATCTTCCGGCAAGCCCGAGACGAGGGCGCAGATGACCATAGTATAAAAGAGAAAAAGGCATACTGATTTCAAATTGCTCCTTTTCATATCGAGGCGTAAGGGAATATACGTCCGGCCTTATCGCGCCCTGGCCGCTCCCATGACCAAAACCTTTGATGATCGTCATATTGGCGAAAAAATGCTGATAAACATTCCAATCGGCCTGGATGCTGAGTGCTGCGGGCGTGCCCATTTTAAAATGATTTGCCGTCAAAGACCTTGCCGAATCGCCGTTATAAAAGACTGCGCTCAGGGTTCGGTCAAGTTGGGTATTGTCTGAAAATTTGGATCCATGCCAGTTTGTGAAATCGGCGCTGGCAGCATCCAGATGATAGGATGCGGAATTCTTATCAAAGATGATAGCGCCAAAATCGATCAGGGATATGCCTATCCGGTATAGGTAATCATTTCCGTTCGCCGGGATGAAAAGGTTGCTCTTCGCGGCGGTCGAAGACGTCTGCTGTTCTTTAAGACGCACATAGGTCACGCCGACATCCAACCCAAATCCGTGTCCATGATCCAGATCATGAGAAACACGGGCGTTTCTGAAGTCATCGATAGCCGTTCTTCCGTAGTCGATGGAGGTATTGGAGAAATTGATATTGCTGGTATCGGTGATCTTATAATTTATATGGCTGTTTTTGGTATAGGCGGCAGCGATCCCCACCAGATAATTCAGGGTGACTCCAACCTTCCATTCACTTCGGCCTTCGCTATGGAGAACCGTGGCGTAGTGAAAACCATATTGCAGCCAGCCCATGGAATTTATTCTTGTGGCGTTATCGTGGAAATCCGTATTCCAGAGACCTTTGTTGAGAAAATAATCAAAGGCATTCTGTCCCAGATTGCCCGAGATACCCCTGATATCAGCAGATCCCCTTGTCGACATGGTGACGCCGATTTCGTGTTTTTTGGCGACCTGCATAAAAAAAGAAGGTCCGAGGATTTCGGTGGACAGGGTGAGGTGATAGAGCTTATCCGGGTTTGAAGGATCAAAATGGGTCCTGAAAAGATTTTCATCGATACTGCCTTTGATGATCCTTCCAAAACCAAATAAGGGTACGGACTTTTTAGGGGCATATAAAAAAGTATTGTCGAAGACCACATCACCGGAAATGATATTGACATCCAGCTTTAATTTTGAATCCGCCAGGGAGCTTGGGTTAAGCAGGGCTCCCTGTACGCCGGCATAATTACTATTTCGTATTCCGAGATTTTGTTGCGCATGCAGGCATACACAAATATTCAGGAATACGGCAAAGGCTAACATGTTTTTCATAAAATCACAATTAAATTCTTTGTCGGGACCAGTTAAAAAATTAGCGGACAGAGAATTACAAGGAAAAAACTCCGGTAGTATAAACGGGGAACATTCTTTAAGGGTTGCCTGCCAATAATAATTATGCACCAAAATTGTATATTAGTAGCTGATTATCACTTTTCGGGATGTAGCGCAGCCCGGTAGCGTACTTCGTTCGGGACGAAGGGGTCGCAGGTTCGAATCCTGTCATCCCGACCTTATTTTTTACGGTTTGCAAAACCCGCTTTAGTAGCGGGTTTTGTTACGGCGAGAATGACTAAGAGCTATAAGGCATAGCTAAATCCCAGTGCAAAATAATATGTGCTACTCAAGCTTTCCGTATAGATTTGTGAAGTAATGCTATTACCTGGTGACTTTGTCACAATCGTCACTGTCGAAGGATTGACGGGAATTGCAAGGGTTGGTGTAAAACTCAATTTGATCCGCTTATTTAATTTATACTCCACCGACAATTCCCATTCATAATCCATCACAGCAAACCGGGAGGCATTGGCCAACGATGCCGTAATGGAAGCGGTATTGTTTCCCTTCGCGGTATTACGCTTCGAGGAGTACCGCCTCTTACTATAGTAATTGCTATAGTAATTCTGCGAACCCGCATTGACTCGAAAAGTTGGGTCGATCTCCAATTTCTCTTTAAAAAAAGAAAAGGAATGCTCCAGGCCGAAGCCCATGACGACGTCCGGTTTATCTGCAAAAATGGCCCCCAGATCTACAGAAGGTTCAATAAAGCCCAGGTCGTAAGATACGCGAGCTGATATCCTTCCCTTTATTTCAGCGCTCACCGCGTAACTCTGGTCATTGTAAAAATCCTTTGCCAGGCTTAGTTCGGCGCTAAGATCATCCGACGTGTAACTGTATCCTCCTTCGATAGTGACAACATCAATCCGGCTTTCGCCGGCTTTTGGTAAGTAGGAAAAAGACCCTGTCAGAAAAAGTCCTGACTTGTCATGGTAGCCGATGGAGGGAGTAAAATATGGAACGGAAACGGAGTCTTTTCTTCCCAGGTAAACGTCATTGCTTTGATAAGAGGTCCCTACTATCCAATGAGATTTTTTTTGAGCTATACTATCTTTTTTTTCGGGATTCCTTTGGGCCCAGGAATTTGTAGAAGTCAGGATAAAAATGCCGCACAATGCGCCAAGCAAGCAAAGCTGTTTCATAAGGTTAGAAATTGCAATGAAATAACGTGCAATTGGTTACAAAATTATAACATTTTACTTTTTGACAGCCGGATTAACCAAAAACCCTTACAAAGGCGCATTAATTTTCCTGGATCTCTGAAAACTCGCAAAAGGAGGTACAGCGGGTTTTTGTCTTTTTCTCCATCCCAGTCGTTTTTTTGGCGATTATAGATAATGTTTTATCTTCACTGTACTATTCTTTTATAACAGTAGTACATTGTTTAGAAAACCTAATGCATCCTCCGGGGTGCCCATATACAAACAATTAAAAGACCAGGTACTCCACCTGGTGGAAACTGGTGTTTTGAAGCAGGGGGATCAATTGCCCAGCATCCGCGCACTGGCTGAATCCTTGGTCGTTAATCCAAATACCATTGTCCGGATATATCGCGAATTAGAACAGGAAGGGTTAATCGTCGTTTCACATGGTCTTGGTGCATTCATTGCCATTACAAAAGATAGACCGACTAAAAAAGATTTGCTGAAAAAAGGACAAAGCCAATTCAAGAGCGTAATTGTCCAGCTCACGGAACGGGGATTGGATCAGAAAGAAATCCGCCGCCTTTTCGAGGCATCGCTCAGAGAAACGTAAGTTGTAAAAAATCTAAACTATTTTGTATGAAAGATGCTCGCAAAACCGCTTTTGTTCCCCAGCTGGCTATTCCCCACGGCACTATGGATCTTGATTTTTATAAAAAAGCATTCGGCACCGTCGAAACAAAACACATCACCAACGATGATGGCAGCATACATGTGTCAGAAATGTTTATTGACGGCGCCATGTTTCATTTTCATGAAGAATCATATAATGGTACCACTTTCCCTCCGGGAAAATATAACGGTGTCACCACCACGATCGGACTCATGGTGGCCGATATGGATGCCGTCATGGCCAGGGCAGTTGCAGCAGGCGCAAGGGTAACCTCGCCTGCTCAAAGTTATGATTATGGCTACCGGCAAGGCTCCATCATGGATCCTTTGGGACACCATTGGATCATTGAAATGGTGATCTGAAATTAATTTACGTGCAAGATCTTATATTGATACGTCCTGCCGGTGGTTCTAACCGTTAGGAAATAAATGGCTTTCGCAGCCCCGGCAATCAGGATGTCGACCTGCGCCACATGATCCGTATTGGCGGCATGCGCAACGAAACGGCCTGAAACATCCACGATATCCACTTCCACAATGTCTTCGCTGCCCTTGAGTATATGCACATAGTTTTGTGCAGGGTTAGGAAATACGATGGGCGCTGCATTGGCTCTTGGCTTTTTTACCGGGTTGCCATAGACTTCAAATTCATATATGGAGTATCCATATCCCGTACCTCTGGCAGTGCCATACATCCGAACATACCGGCCCGTTGCATTCAGGTTGACTACACTGGTCAGTTGGTTATTTCCGAAAATGGATTGCACGGCGGTCCAGGTTACGGCATCGTCTGAAACCTGGATTTGAAAATCCTTTCCCAGCGCAGTCTCCCACCGCAGCACGACGTCGCAAATTTGATACTGTTGTCCCAGGTCCACATAAATAAACTGGGGATCGCTGTACCGGCTCGACCAGCGGTTGGCCTGATTGCCATCGAAAGCCGCTGCAGTGCTGAATGAACTGTTCTCCAGGGAGCTGCTGTAAGAAGGCTTGTTTAATGCGATATTGGCTGTGCTGCAGGTGTCGGCAGATTTGTCCACGAGACCATACACAGCCAGTTCATTGGAAAATGTGGCCAGGTATGCCTTACCGTTAGCAATGGTAGGACAAACAAATTTTGCATAACTGCCCGGCTGGTCATGGGGATCCTCGGATGAATTCCACAATTCCCGGGTAACATCAACCGCTGAATACGCATGAAGAATACCCGGGTCTGTCGACCATTCCGCATCCCCGGTAGCCGCATGCGATGCCCAGAGAATAGCCGTGCTGTCATCTGATCCATTGGATGACACAGAAAGAAATGCGCCGTTCTGACCATAAGGACCAAAGGGTCCGGCAATAGTCCTGGTTGTGTCGATCTGGCCCCTGGACCGGTCAAAAGGATAAGCGGTCAAGGCAGTATTTTCTGACCACACATATATCCACTCGCCGGAATTTCCCGGGTAATAGGCAAGCGAAGCATGGAGGTTGCTGTTTTCGCTCAGACCGATCCGTTGTATAATGTTATTGCCGGCAGCTTTAAATGAGCCCATACTGTCGCGGTTGACGACGAATAATTCTCCGCTTTTGTCACCACTCACGGCGAGTTGCGTTTGAGGAATCAGCAACACCTGTATCACGCCAACGTCGAGATCATTCGTGTCGAGATAAACGAAGTTGGTTGGCGTAAAATAGCTGGTTACCTGCAATTGATTTCCGGAAGGTGTCAGTTTGACCATGCTCGTTCCCGTATTGATGGGATTGGGATTGTTTTCCGAGGCGTCTGTCGTGCCATTGCCTGTGGCTAAATAGATATTTCCGAATTCATCGGCCGCAGGAGCCATCCCGCTCATCCAAATGCCGCCCTCGGATCCATCAGGGGTGGAAATATACAATGACTTTTGCTGAAGCGTATTGATGTCATAAGCGAGTAACCATCCATGATAGGGATCCCAGTCGCAATGAGAAGCAAATCCAATGTACACCACTCCGTTGAGCAGCAATAAGCCGGGACGTTGATTTTCTTTTTGCTGATCGAAGTGCACGATTCCACCGGCGGACCCGTCGCCCGTTCCGCTTGCCTGCGCGGTGATCAAAACCGGACTGTTGGGCTTTTCCGTCCCCGTGCGGATATCCAACGCATGCAAATACTGAACAAAACCGGAAGCGCCATTATTGTCTACACTTCGGGCCACCAAAAAAATGGTATTTGTTGCGGTATCGATCACGGGCGTGCCGACAATGCCTATATGCCCGAGAAAATTATTGTAATGCCCGTCACAGGCACCGGTCATATCTGAAAACAACACCGGTCTTTTGCCGGGAGCGGTGAGATTGACCTGCCAGTAAGGAGCGGCGATCCCGGCAGAATCGGCGTCAAATGCATAAACAGAATTATTGACCGTCGTAACAAAGACAACATTGTGCGGATTGCCACTGATCGTGAGACCTGACAGTATTAGCGGCTGACCCCAGATCTGGTCATCCACGGCCCGGGTAAAGACTTTGCCAAATTGTTTCGTGTTGACATTGCCGGTATTCAATACCGTTTCATGGTTGTTCCAGCCCGTGCGGGCCAGGTCATTGTGCTGTGTGGTCACGCTGGTTTGCCCCATCGCCATACAGGTGCAAAGGATCAGGGATTGACAAATCAATTTCTTCAGATACTGGGGCTGCAAACGTTGAATCAATGGCATGGACCCCAAAATACATCAGAAAATCGAATGCTAATAACTTTGAACCGGGCTCCTATGGATTTTAATCGGCGCTTCTTCTGAAATTAGTTTTTCCGCTTTCAACTCCGACCAGAAGTCAGCGGGGATTTTTACCTTCATCGATCTTGCATCTTCGGTTATTTGCTTTGCCGTTCTCGCCCCGCAAAGGACTGCGGCAGCTACATCCGGCATAGCCGCAAATTGTAAAGCGGCTGTTCTCAGGTCCACGCCATGGGCGGTGGCTATGGCGGATAAGCGTCTTCTTTTCGACATATATTCCGCGGGCATCTCGTGCCCGTAATTAAACCGGTTGCTTCCCGAGATAAACCCGGCATTCAATGCAGAGCCCATCACCAGCCGGATATTCTTTTTTCTTATTTCCGGAAAAACATGTTTTAATGCATATTGATGATCAATCAAAGAATACTGCGAGGCCAGCAAGAAAATATCAGGATCGGCGACTTCTATCGTGGCCAATATGGGTTCCGGTCTGTTTACACCCAATCCCCAGGCCTTGATCAATCCTTCTTCCCGCATCCGGGTCAATTCGGGAAATGCGCCTTGTTTCGCCATCTCAAAATGTTTCAGCCAATTGCCCTCCAGGTATTTATTGTCCGGCGACAGGTCGTGGACGAAAACAATATCCAGGCTATCGATGCCCAGACGCTGAAGGCTGTCTTCAATAGAACGACGCACGGCATCGGCCGAATAATCAAACTCGACAATATTGGGTGAACCGGCCAATGGAAAAAGATTTGATTTTTTTGCCTTTTTGGATGCTTTCAGCAGCTTGCCCACTTTTGATGAGATCACATAGTCTTCCCTGTTTTGATTGTGCAGAAATTGTCCGAAACGGCGCTCTGCCAAACCCAAACCATACCAGGGAGAAGTATCGTAATAACGCACCCCGGCCTTCCAGGCAGCTTCTAATGTTTGCTGTGCTTCGGTATCTGTAACGGCGGTAAACTCGTTACCAATGGGCACACCGCCAAGACCAAAATCATAAGGAATCTGATAATGGTCCGAAGTCTTCGATGATGTTTTTTGCTGTTTCATAAAAATAATTATTAGTAAAAAGAATTTGTGTCATTGAGTGACTACCTGATATAGCTTCTCAAAAGTAAAACGAGCAGCAAGATGCTTGCCACGATTCCCGCAAAGATCAACAGCAATTCACCTGCGTTACCATCCGTATCCAGCTTTTTCAAAAAAAAATAAACAAGCAATACAAACAATAATGTGTTGACGAAGAATAATATCGTATAGAGCACTTTCATTTTTAATAAATAATAGGGCCGTATAGAAATACGGCCCGTAACCCTAAACCTTACTGCTTATGAAAAAGGTTAATTAACTTCCGCCGATCAGCACCCCTGCAATAAACACCATGATCCCTCCTACTACAATCTGAAATACAGCTTTCGGTAATGCGGTATCCATATAGCTATGCCTCATCCAGGCTATCGTTAATAGTTCAATCACGACCACAATCAAGGCCACGACCATGGCAATATGAAAAGAGGAGAACAGAAAGGGCAAGGTATGACCGGCAGCGCCGATAAAGGTCATCCCCCCACATACCAGGCCCCTGGTTAACGGGCTGCCTCTTCCGCTCAGTTTCCCGTCATCAGACAGCGCCTCGGAAAAGGCCATGCTGATACCCGCCCCAACGGCTGTTGCCAGGCCCACTAAAAAAGTGGTATGCGTATTGCGCGTGGAGAATGCCGCGGCAAACAACGGGGCCAGGGAAGAAACGGAGCCATCCATTAAACCGGCAAGGCCGGGTTGAATCACATGGAGGATGAATTCACGTTTTTCTTCGAGGGCATTTGCTGGTAACTGATCCATATTGCTGTTTGATGATGTGAAACTACATCCCTTAACAGGCCGGGGAAGGTGACAATCGTTGAACAGGCAAAATCAATAGCCGAAAAGAGGGAAAATCTTTAATTTTAATACATGAACGCGCTGATCGTCGACGATAATAAGATCGCCAGAGCCACCACAAAGCAGCTCGCAGGCAGGATCAATGACGTCACGATCATTGCGGAATGCGCGAGCGCGATGGATGCCTATAACCTGCTCCAGACGCAACCGGTAGATCTGCTTTTGCTCGACATAGAAATGCCCGGCATGTCGGGCCTCGAACTGACCAAAAATCTCACAAACAAACGCCCGGTCATCATTTTTATCACATCCAAAAAAGAATATGCGGCAGACGCCTTTGATTTAAATGTGGTGGATTATATCGTGAAACCGCTTACTCCTTCACGATTCATTCAGGCTATAGATAAAGCAAGGGAGGTATTGGAAAGCAACCAGGAAGAAGTGAATGTAAAAGAGGACGAGTTTATTTTTATCCGCGATTCCAATATTGTGCGCCGCCTGAAGCTCGACAAAATTTTATATGCCGAAGCCATGGGAGACTATGTCAAACTACACACTCTGGAAAAGTTCTATGCCATTCATACGACGCTCAAAACAGTGGAAGAAAGACTGCCCGCTTCCAACTTCCTGCGGGTGCACCGCTCCTACGTGGTGGCGGTAAGTAAAATTGACAGTATGGAAGCCGGCGTATTGATCGTGAATGGCAAACCACTGCCAGTAGCCGACGCTTACCGATCAGCGCTAAACAAAAGGATGAATATACTTTAGAGCAGGCCGAATATCATTTGATATGACCAATAACCGGTTTATTTATTTCATACTGTCTGCCTTTATTGCGGGCAACCTGCTGCTCATTTTCATGCAATACAATTCCGCGAAAAATTTAGACCAGCTGATTGACGGAAACCAAAAATTATTACATGAATTGAAAGTAGCCAATCAACTGCGGGAACTGGAAAGGGATATACTTTCGTCTGAAAATAAGATCCGCGGAGCCGTGGCGGCAAATGACAGCTCCTATCTTAATGATGTGGATATGCAAATTGCAGAAGCACAGTCATTGTTGGATTCATTAAAAGAGATCAGTGACCACGACAGTACCTTAAGAAATATCAACTATCTCTCGAAACTGGCCAATGAAAAACTAATTATTAAAAAACAGCTTCTCGATAGCTTTAATAAAGCAGGTACGCTTTTACCTGAAAGTTTCAGGGCAACAATGAAACGCAGAGATCTCAGCAATGCAATTAACAATACCAGCCGTAAAATTTATGCCAGCCGTCAGCGGCTGCTGGACTCACTGACGATATCGATCAGCAAAAGCGGAAGAAAGGCCCGTACCTGGGGTACGGTGTTGATCTCCGTGGTGTTGCTGAGTGAAGCAGCGCTGTTTTGGTATATCATCAGCAGGATACGCCGCCAGAACCACCTGATTCAACAATTAGACGCCTCCGAAAAAAAGGTTCGGGAGGTTTCCATGATAAAGGAAAATTTCATGGCCAATATGAGTCACGAAATCCGCACACCGCTGAACGCTATTATAGGATTCACCAATTTGTTAAAGACCAGGAACCGTGATCCGGAATTAACAGAGTTTGTCGACTCGATCCGGGTAGCGGGAGAAAATCTGCTGACCATTATCAACGACATCCTTGATCTTTCAAAAATTGAGGCAGGCATGATGCACATTGAATCGGCGCCGTTCAATATCCGCGCACTGATTCAATCCATTCAAATCCTGTTCACAGAAAAGGTCCATGAAAAAGGACTGGATTTCTCCGTTTCCATTGATGACAGCATCCCGGATACGTTGTTGGGAGATGCCACCCGCCTGACGCAGATCCTGGTCAATATGATCGGGAATTCCGTTAAGTTCACCTGCCAGGGGAACATTCACATTGGCGTGAGCAACCAGGGCTTAACGGACAAGCATATCCGCATCGGGTTTATCGTCAGCGATACCGGCATTGGCATTGCAGAGGAGAAATTACCCGGCATATTTGAAAGATTTCAACAGGCGGAAGATTCCATTACCAGGAAATACGGAGGCTCCGGCCTGGGACTGTCCATCGTAAAAGACCTGATCCTGTTACAACAGGGCGAAATCGATGTAGAAAGTGCTCTGGATAAAGGAACCCAGTTCCGGTTTACCATTCCCTATAAAATAGCCCCTGCGCAAATAAATGTTTCCACATTGCCCGAAACGGCGGCATGGGAACTTCCTGACTGGCAACATTTACATGTTCTTGTTGTGGACGATAATGAAATGAACCAAAACCTGCTCAGGCACCTGCTCAAACAATGGAAGCTTTCGTTCGATATAGTAAACAATGGAATAGAGGCGCTGGACATGCTAAAAGCAAGGAGATACGATCTGGTGTTGATGGACATCCAGATGCCCCTCATGGATGGATATACCGCCACACAGGAGATCCGGCTGAAATTAAAACTGGATACCCCGATCATTGCCATGACAGCGCATGCCTTTGCCGGCGAACGCGAGAAATGTCTGAGTTATGGGATGAATGAATATATTTCAAAACCCATTAATGAACGGGAACTCTACCGGCTCATGATCAGACTGACCGGAACGGAGAACGATGAAAGCAAATTCAAAAAGGGAATCGCGAATGAACAGACCAACGGTTATCAATATGTGAATTTGCAATACCTGAAGGAAATCAGCAATGGCGATAAAGAATATGAGAGAACGGTGACCGAACAGTTCATCGAGGTAATCCCGCTTGATATAGCATCGCTGGAGTCGGCGTTCGACAACAGGGATATACCCGGCATCCGGCAAACAGCACATAACATGAAAACAAATGTTTCAGTCATGGGTCTTTCTGAAAAACTTCAACCCTATCTTGATGAACTCGAGACAGGACTTTTCGACGAAGCGCGTTTCCGGCAACTTGTCTCCACAATAAAGACCATTTGTCTGAATGCTTTGCCGGAGGCAAGACATTTTTATGGCACACTTTAAAATACGAGCAGCCGTCAGCCTGGATATTTTTTCTTATAATATTTGATGGAATTATTCACCATTTTGGTCAATATACCCTTGTCAACGTCTTCGAGTTTCTGAATATAAACGCAACCTTTTTCCGCCTTGTGTTTTCCAAATTTTGCAAGTAGTTCTTCTCTCTTATCAAATTCTGAACAAAGGTATAAGGTTATCGCATTGGCCCTGGATGCCATTCCCACGAGTGGAGCATCTCCTTCTCTGCCGCTTTCATATTTGTAATGATAAGTCCCAAAACCCACAATACTTGTCCCCCACATTTTTGGTTCAAGTTCTGTGTCTGCGCTGATTAAGTCAATGATTGCCCAAAAGTCCTTGCGCCTTTTTTCATCTTTTATGGTTTTTAAATAACCGGCAACGCTATAATTGGTTTCGACTGTTTTATTTTTTCCCATGACATGATTTTATCGAAAATAATGGAAAACTCTTATTTGTCCAGCACGGTTATCCAATAATTTTGTTTGTAAGGTGTAGATTGTCTGTTTTTGTCGGGCATTGATTTTCAGCGCAAAACCAAAACTAAAGTTCTTTTTCTGTTGAAAATCCGTACAGTGTTCAAAACAGGATAAGCCACTGTTGACCAACAGATAAGCCACTGTTGACCCACAGATAAGTCTGACTTTAAAAACACTGGCTTATCAGTGGATTTTTTTTGGCTATTTTCTATATTATTCTTAATTTGAAATGTACTCAAATCCGATACATATGGGAAAACTATTACCAAATCTTACTTTTACCGGCAGTGTGAGCAATTTCTCAGCTTACACTATGCGCGGGCACGACAAAGTTATCATTCGCTCCAAGGGTGGAGCATCCAGGGAGCAAATTCAAACCGCCCCATCGTTCAGAGACACCCGAAACTTAAACAATGAATGGAAGGGCGTTACTACGGCCGCGCAGAAAATCCGAAACGGGTTGTACGGATTGAAGCCATTGGCGGATTATAATATATCCGGCCCGTTGAATGCACTGGTGAAAAAAATTCAGAGCCTCGATACGATTAATCCAAAAGGGAAACGCTCCATCTTATTTTCCCTTCAGCCTGATTTTATCGGCAGCTTTAGTTATAACCGGCAGACCCTTTTTGACACCGTAATCCGCCAGCCGCTTACGATTGACATAGACAAAACGGCCGGCCTGGCTGAGCTCAGGATCCCCGCATTACAACAGCAGGTTAATTTTTTTTCACACCCACGGTATGACCATTACCGGTTTGTGCTGGCTGCCACACATGTCAGCAATGTTGTCTGGAATGAGGCGACCCGCAATTATATTACCCTGAACGACCTGATGCCGCAATACAAACCTGTCTATACGCCCTGGGCGCACAGCAATCTGCCTCAGCCCTCAGCGGATTACCTGATTGGTCCGGCTTTTCCTTTTTCACCAGGCCCTGATATGATCCTGGTCTTCGGTGCGGGCATTCAATATGGACTGCCTGCGGCCGACGGCTCTATTCAGCCTGCACCTTATGTGGGCGCAGCGAGGATAATAAAAAGCGTGTAGTACGAATTACTTATATTTATATTATAAGAAACAATTCGTTCATTCATAAAAAAGACCGCTATGATTATTGTTCACGATATTTTTGTCTGTAAACCTGGTAATGCTTCAAAACTCGCAAAACTGTTCAAAGAAGCGATGGCTGGCAACACTGAGCTTATGAACATCATGACCGATATGACCGGTCAGTACAACCGGGTCGTGATGGTAAGCAAGTATGAAACCCTTACCGCATACGAGCAGAGCTGGGAGAAATATAAACATGACACGGAAGCCATGAAGAAAATGGAAATCATGGCCGGTTACCAGGATATGTACCTTACGGGTTCCCGTGAGATATTCCAGGTTTGGTAACGATAGACGATGTTAAAAGCTCAACTCCACAACCTGTCATGCGAACGTTTGTCATTCCACTCGGGCGTTGGGGCAAAATAAGATTTGTCCGTGGGGATCAGGTGCTTTTTAATTTCTTCATCCACCAATTCAATTCCCAATCCCGGCGCCGTTAAGGGAACATTCGCGAAACCTTTTTCAAATAATTTGCGGCCATCGGTCGTTTTCACCAGGCCATCCCACCACTCATTGTCGAGCGAATGATGTTCGAGCGCAAGAAAGTTTTGTGTTGCTGCGGCGCAATGCACGCTGGCCATAAATGACACGGGACTTCCGGCAAAATGCATGGCCATGGCCACTCCATGTTCTTCGGCATAATCACCGATCCGTTTTGTTTCCAGCAGACCGCCTGACGTGGCGAGGTCAGGATGAATGATGTCCACAGCATGCGCATCAATCAATGGCTTAAAGCCCTTCAGCAAATAAATATCCTCGCCGGTCAGTATAGGTGTTTCCAGCGCATCAGAAATGGTTTTGTATTGTTCCGTGTATTGCCAGGGAACCATATCTTCCAGCCAGGCCAGACGATAGGATTCTACTTTTTTTCCAAAACGGATGGCATTGTTCAGATCAAAATGACCATAATGATCGGATGATAACGGGATCTCATAGCCGACCACTTCACGCACTTCGTTGATGATCCTGGCCATTTCATCGAGGCCCTTGTCTGTGATCTGGATGGCGGTGAAAGGATGTTTGGTATTGGCATAATCCATATAACCACCATTCCACTGTCCCAACCGTGTGCCCCAGAATTTACTGTTGTTCAAAGTTCCCGGAATGTCTTTTACTTCTCCGATCGATATATCCATCTTTAACCAGGTCATGCCCTGTACTTCGAGGCGATGTTTTATCCTGGCCTTAAATTCGTCCAGCGTGGGCGCTTCGGGGGTATCGGCATACATTCTAACTTTATCGCGATAGCGTCCGCCAAGCAATTGCCATGCGGGTACATTGTAGGCCTTGCCGCAAAGATCCCACAAGGCCATTTCGACGGCACAGACTCCCCCACCCTGGCGGGCATCGCCGCCAAATTGTTTGATCGATTTAAAGATCATTTCCACATTGCAGGGATTTTCTCCCAGGATGCGGCTCTTCAGAAATAGCGCATAACGTTCATCCGCGCCATCCCGCACTTCGCCCAAACCATAAATACCTTGGTTGGTATCGATGCGGATGATCGGCGTACGGCCCACATTCTGGATGACGCAATAACGCATATCCGTTATTTTTAAATCCGAAGGAGCCGAGTGGCGCGAAACCTTTTGCGTGCTTTGGGCGATCAATTCCTCGAAGGGCGAAAAAAGATATGCCCCGCCCAGTGCGATGCCACCCAATGCAGATTTCTTTAAAAAAGACCGGCGGCCGTGGTTTTCCGCGGCCGGGTGACGATCGGATAGCCCGATTTTTTTCAGGAATTTTTGTGAGGGAGTCATGAGGACAAATTTTTGTCGTTACAGAATGCGGTTACCAGTTTCTTTCCTTCATATAGTCATCCAGTTCCTTTCTTGTCATGGGAAGGTTCTTTTGTGTATCCAGCCATTGTAAAAAATCTCTTTTTATTTCATCGCTCCATTGCTGATCGATCTGTCCGGGTGTATATTTCCCTTCGCGCAAACGCTGATGCCCAAACGCATCCCGCAGTTGCACGAATTCGGAATTCTGGACGAGTTCCTCCAAGTATTGCGCAGGAATAAAAACAATGCCGCCTTTTTTCGCCAGCACAGCATCGCCCGGCAATACCGTCGCCCGGCCGATCCTGACCGGCACATTAATTCCGCCCAGCATCATTTGTTGTATATAGGACGGATCGTATCCTTTGACCCAGCCATTGAAACCCTGGATCTCTTCGAGCCCTTCGATATCCCTGACCGAACCATAAAATACAACGCCTCTATGCGATTTTGCATAAATGGCATTGCCCAGGTTATCCCCGATCAACGTGCCATCCACGATCTTACCATAGCTGTCGGCTACATAAATATCCCCATCCTTTAATACATCGATGGGCCATGAGTTGGTGCCACCGATCCGGCCTTCGGCTTTGCCTTTATCTTTGATCAGTTTATCATAATCCGGCCGCATCGGCATGTATTGGGCGGTCACTGCACGGCCTACCATCACCGAATCAGGACGGATGATCATCCAATCACCTTCAAACTGGTTTTGATATCCCTTGTTGCGCAGATAACCCCATGCCTCTTCAAGAGAGACATTTTTCAGCCGCTCTAAAAAACGATCCGATGTTTTCGGACGCCCGTCCGGGAACCGTTCGCCCTTCCAATCAGGCGTTAGCGCTTTGATCTGGTCACTGGTGAGTGTTACGGCCTGCGCCTTTGAAAAAAATGCAAGACAGAGCAGTATGGCCGCGCAGAGAAGTTTTCGGTTCATATAGGCATGTTTTAAGTGAATCGTCAACGGAGATTAAATATAGGCAAACTATTCAAAAAACAGCCGCAGAGCGTCGCAGCGTTAACATTCTTCCCGGTGAATGGATTATATTTATAGTATATGTTGACCATGAAGAAAATCGCTTTCGTCATCTTATTATTCATTTCTTCTTTTTTATCTGCCCAGACAAAATCAATGTCGGGGACAGCAGCAGAGCGGTTACAGATCGCGGCCGAGATGCAGCGGTCGGTCAAAACAGAACTTTTAAATAAATGGTATCCGCAATCGGTGGACAGCGTCTACGGCGGGTTTATTACAACCTTTACTTACGATTTTAAACCAACCGGTGCGCAGGATAAATTTATCGTCACGCAGGCACGGCACACCTGGTCCACTGCCATCGCGGCGCAACTATATCCTGATCAGACTTATTTTATTCAATGTTCCAGACAGGGCTTTTTCTTTTTGCGAGATAAGATGTGGGACAAAACCTATGGCGGTTTTTATAACCTGGTCGACCGGCAGGGAAATGATAAAAGCAACCCAAAGATTCCAAAAGATGCTTATGGAAATGCGTTTGGTATTTATGCCTTGTGCGCCTACTACAAAGCATCGGGAGATACTGCCGCGCTCAACCTGGCAAGAAAAACATTTCTATGGCTGGAAGCGCATAGTCATGACCCGGTGTATAAAGGTTATTATCAGCATTTGAAAAGAGATGGCACCAGGGTGATCAGGGATGAAAGCATTCCATCAACAGCCGATATCGGTTATAAGGATCAAAATTCCTCGATTCATTTATTGGAAGCGCTTACGGCGTTGTATGAGGTCTGGCCCGATGCGCTGGTCCGCGAACGTTTACAGGAAATGCTTTATCTGATCCGGGATAAGATCACGACCAGCAAAGGATACTTAACCCTTTTTTTCAAACCCGACTGGACGCCGGTCTCCTTCAGGGATTCTTCCGAAGCATCTATCCTAAAACATAAATATTTAGATCATGTCTCCTTCGGGCATGATGTAGAAACGGCATACCTGATGCTGGAAGCTTCGCATGCACTTGGATTGAAAGATGATCAGGTTACATTAGCAGCCGGCAAAAAAATGCTCGATCATGCGCTGGCCAATGGATGGGATCCCGTGCTGGGCGGATTCTATGACGAAGGATATTATTTCAAGGGCAGAGATACCATCTCCATTTTGCTCGATAGCAAAAACTGGTGGGCGCAGGCAGAAGGAATGAATACCCTGCTGATGATGGCGGATTATTTTCCTGATGATCCTATGCATTACTATGAGCGGTTCAAACAGGAGTGGAAATATATTCAGACTTATATCATCGACCATGTTTATGGGGATTGGTATGAAGAGGGTTTAGACAAGGAACCACAAAGAAAGACGGCGCTAAAGGGGCATATCTGGAAGGCGACTTATCATCAGTTCAGGGCGTTGACTAATTGTATTAATCGGTTGGAGGCAAATAATAAAAGTAACAGACATGAAAAACAATAAAGTTTGGTTTATCACCGGTGCCGGTCGTGGTATGGGCGCCGACATCGCGAAGGCTGCTCTGGCAGCAGGTAACAAAGTTGTTGCCACGGGCCGCAATACCGACAAGGTGACCAAAGCACTTGGCGCGTCTAAAGACCTATTTGTTGTGAAGTTGGACGTTACCAAACCTGCCGACGCTGAATCCGCAGTCAAGGCTGCCATTGACCGGTTTGGTCGGATAGATGTGCTGGTCAATAATGCTGCAAGCTTTTATGCAGGCTATTTTGAAGAGCTGACGCCCGGGCAAATGGAGCAGCAGTTGTCGACAAGCCTTATCGGCCCGATGAATGTGACCCGTGCTGTACTACCGGTCATGCGCAGTCAGCGTGCGGGGCAGGTTATCGCGATCTCGTCGAGTGCCGGCCTCACCGGATTTGAGTTCGGTACTGCGTATGCCGCGTCGAAGTTCGGTCTCGAGGGCTGGATGCAGTCACTGCAGCCGGAGGTCGAACCTTTTGGCATCGACACCATCATTGTCAATCCTGGCTTCTTCCGCACTGAGTTGCTCACTGAGGAGTCAACAAACTATGCAACGAGTCCAATCGGAGACTACAACGACCGCAGGGCGCAGCAAATGCAATTTTGGCAAGGCCAGAATGGTCAGCAGACCGGCGACCCGGCCAAGCTCGCCCAGGCGTTGATTACCATATCGAATGAGGAAAAGCCCCCACGCCGCTTCATTGCGGGCGCAGATGCCATTGGCACTGCAGAACACGTGATTGCCGTGCTTCAGCAACAGATCAACGCTTATCGTAAGCTGTCGACTTCGCTTGCATACGGGGACGCGTAGTTAAGAACCCAAATGAACATCTATCGTTTTTCAAAGGGATAGAAAAATCAATTTTTGATTTCAAGTTTGTTTACTTAGCAAATAGGTTTCAATATCAGCATATTTTTTCTTTTCCGTTTCACTTACCCGTTCCGGTGGCGTGTACATGGCCCACCCCAATGGCGTTCCCTTATATATCCGGTCTTCTGCATAAAGATTTGCCCCTGCTTCTACCAGTATTTTAACGGATTCCAGAGAACCTGAAAATACGGCCTGGTGCAACGCTGTTGCATGAGTATGAAATCCACTATCGATATAGGCGTTGACATCAACTCCTGATGTGATCAGCAGTTTGATTATTTCTGATTTCCCATAAAATGCTGCCGCGATCAATGCAACCTGGCGATCGGCAAGACTGGCTTCTTTTAACAGCCGATGGAATTCATCCACCATATCCAGACCAATGGCCTCAGTGAGTGTTAACCTGCCGGTTATTTTAACCAGATGCCGGGCCGCTTCAATATTTCCATGGGCCAATGCCCCATGTCCGTCGCCGGGTGTTGCACCTTCGCTGACAAGCAGGTCTATGAGTTCAATTTGTGCTCCAGATTCGCGGGGGATCCTTCCTGTAGCAACAAGACCAAGTGTATAATCCATCTGCTGCTGAAAACTCTCCCTAGCATGGCGACGTGCAAACTGTATCAGTAACACAGTGATTTCAACAATATTAGCGGGTAGCTTCTCATGCCGGATGGGATTATCGGCGACAAACCAAAGCAGATAAGGGTTCTTGAAATACCCTTCTGTTGGGAAATCCAGGCGCTTATTAACTAATTGAGGATTTGTTTCCAGCAAAAGTCTCAGTAAAGACAGATTACCGGTATCAATGGCTTCGACTGCGTCACGAAACAGGGGATCAGTAATTTCTGAATTGTCCATGTGTTGCGGGATTTTGTTGAACTTGCCAAGCGGGCTTTGGTTTATTGAATGGCCTGTGATATTTTCCAGTACTTGATGAATTGCTTAAAACCATTTCTGACCTTCAATGGAGCATTTGATAAGGCTTTAGCTAAGTCCATCCCGGTTACATCGATATCACGCTCTTCCAGCACTGCTGCCGCCTGTATTACCACTGCCTCATCATAGTCCGCCAGTTTGCCAATAAATATATTGATGTCTTTATTTGACGAATCCCATATCGCCCTCGCATAGTCGTAAGCACAGGTGAAATGCCCATCCCGATCTGCGTCTATCCTCACGGCGCCGGTTATCCCAAGCAACTTTGGGTGGACATCGGGAGATTTATGCTCATAAGGTCTTACGATGGGCCAGAAAGGAACATGCGTAGCAGGACCTTCCGCCACAGCAACAAGAAATACATCATGAGCAGGCTTTTTAATTATCCATTTTCCCTGCCATTTGCGTCCGCCGGTTGCATTCGGCGGAATAAGTGCTTCGCGGATCTTTTGCCCGTTTGCATAAAGCGTAATCCGGTTGGCCCTCACCCAGCTGGGGCCAAAGACCTTTATCGAAATATGCAAATTTCCTGATGCAGGCACCAGATCTCCCGCGCCATATAAACTATCAACCACGATTTCAGTGAGCAGGCCAAAACTCACCGAAACCTTTCCTTCTGCAAAATTTTTGATTATCTCCGCGACATTGACCCGCGAAGGATTTGTTTCCGAATTCCGGATATAGGTCCTGGCCTGCCCTACCAGGAAACGACTAACCTCATGCGAATCGCTGGATCCGACCGGCGCGAGCAGAAAGCCACGGTTCAGCATGGCCATCCAGTCAAAATACAATTGCGTTGGGTCCGTTTGCTGAGAACCTGAGTTCATCACTTCCATGGCATTTGCCGGTAAGGCCCAGCCCCGGAGCCCTTTGCCGGCAACGGCGATATGCCCTTTATCGTCAAAAGGCCGGAATCCATTGTGCTCATCGCGGGCATGGTTCAGGACGACCACTTTAACGCTGTCTGTCTTTCTGATGTTCGCGGACAATTCATTCCAGTCTTTTACATGATAGTCGGTCACCGCCGCGGTGGAAGATACCGGGAACACATTAAAGTGCCCGACGGCTGTGGTGACTTCATTACCGGTCACCGGGGTGAACCATCCATCCATGCTCATTTTTTTAACGATGGTATCGATATTGACGGCAGTATTGTGGTCCGTCATGACCGGGAGCCTGAGTCCCTCTCCGGCAATCGTGAGCACGCGATCCCTGACCGTCGCATCACCATGACCGGAATAAGTCAGCGTGTGAATATGCGGGTCGCAGCTGATCCATCCCGTTGCAGGAACCTCGTGGCGGATGGACAGGGTCTTTTGAATAAGGTCTCCAGATTTTACGTTGATGAATATTGAATCGGCGCCGTACTCAAATCCACGGCTTGCATATATTTTGTAAGAACCTGCGGGCAGGCTAAACGAAGCATGTCCATTGCCGGTATAGACAATACCGGTTCTCGCGGTAAGATGATCTTCATTTAAAATAGCGACCGGTTGAAGCGATCCATGCTGATCCACGATTGTGATCCGTGATGGAAGAAAGCCATCGGTATTCGCATCCCTGACGCTTACCTCAACTTTTGACTCGCCGAGCAGTTGGTCAATAGCTTGTCTTATGAGGAGAAGCTGGCCGATCAGGATATCATCTGAATTCTGATCCTTTGCTATTTTCACGGCGATGCGCAGGGTATTGTCCTTTTTTCTAAATATTCCCGGGGGAATTTCAAAATAATCGATCATGTCTTTCTCATCGAGCGTTAGATTCCCCAGGGGATGCTCATTCAGGAATACCTGCCATGTCTGGCTTATATCGTATTGACGCAGGGAAATGGTTGCGGATCCCGAGTCATCATTTAAATCGAAATTGATGATCAGCTGACTGTCCTTTGCGATGAGTGGAAAATCGCTCCATTCGCGGGTTGTGCCTGAGCGTATATGATGCATCCGGGCATCTAATACGAGCTTTTGTGCAGAAAGGGCGCTGCAGAAAAGAATTGAGATCAGTATAAGGGTAATGGTTTTGATGCGGTAAATTTACTCCGTTTTCAGACAATCTACCAGAGCTGACATAAAAGACATTATGTTCATTAATAAATCTGTATAAGGACTTCTGCAGGAATATGAAGCACTTCATTCAATTTTCTAATCATTGCTAAACTTAGTTTTCTCTTTCCGGATAGAATTTCAGATTTCCGGGAACGGTGACCGAGAATATCAGAAAGTTCAGCCTCAGACATGCCCATTTGCTCTAACCTGAATTTAATTGCTTCAAGGGGTGCCGGCTTTGGTACTGGATAATGCTCAAGCTCGAATTCCTTGACAAGAATCGATAAGATTTCCAACTCGTCAGATTCTTTTGAATTCGGCTTTGTATCCTTTTGCATAAGAGCATATAGGCGGGTAAGAGCCTTTTCATATTGACCTTTATTTTTTATTGGTTTTAGCATAAACAATTTTTTTTGCATCTATTTTATCATAATTTTTATGAGTTCCAAACCAAATAATAAAAACAATTTTTAAGCGGTATTCAATATCTACAATCAGCCGGAATGTGTTCCCGTGAATATTAAATACTACCCGTTTATCAGTTAATATCGAGGCATTCCTGTATTGCTGTTTTAAATCATTCGGATTGTTCCACCCGGCAGTCTCCGCTTCTTCATACCAGGCTAATAAAGCCTGCTTTGCCTGGGGAAATACTCTCCAGTTTTCTTTTAAGGTTTTTACTGCAATAACCCTCACGCGCAAATATACAAAAAATGTTACCAATTTGGTAACATGGAGGGAAAAATGTAACCTTCCAAAAATCAGGTACACATGATAAATCGCTGAATATACGCGAGTAAGATGTGTCAATTTTTAAACAAAACAATCCCCCAGAAAAAATGATCCGGCGGGGCAGAATCCCAATTACCATAGGCATGCCCTGCATCTGATTTATAACGGAGTTTATAACTGCCTGCCTTAAGCGTGATCACTGTATCCACGCGTTGATTTTTTGGTGCGCCTCCGGCATGTTTTGCCGCTTGGCCCTGCATCTGCCAGACCATCTTACCCTGGCTGTCGTCAATCCATCCGTAGTCGCACCAGGAAGTAAAATCGCCCGAGCAATTTTCGCCTACACCATATACTCTGACCGCGGTTGATTTGCGGAGGGAAAATGTTTTGCTGATGTCCTGGTTGATGCCGGCATTGCGGATCACTACGATGGCCTGTCCTTTGGGCAGGGGCGCAATACGGGCGAAATTCAGTTTTGCATACAAATCATAAAACTGTTTTGCCCTTGCCGTATCGCCGTGTACAATGGACATGGCGGCTTGTGCGACGAGTTCTTTATTGTAGAAGTCCTTCCAGCTGTTTTCTTTGGATGCATTTGGCTGTTGTCTGATAACGTCCATGGGCAAAAAGTCTTTCCAGCTGCTTTCTTCGGATGCAGTTAGTTGATGTCTGATCGCCGCCATGGGTCTGCGATAATCAACCAGGGTAAGCATGCTATCCTCATTGATGCAATATTTATAAAACAATTGTCCGACCGGTGAAGTAAAAAGATCCCCATCGCCCAGCGGAAAAGGCTGACTGAGTTTATCCGTATTGGCCAGCACGACCAGTGTTATTTTTCTGGATGGCACTTTCACAAACAAACCCGATTCGCCCTGTGTTTGTCCATAGTGCCAATAGAACTCAATCCCTTTATAGTTTTGTGTAAACCAACCCAAACCATAAGGAGTCAATTCTCCGTTCTTTGTTCTATTGGGCGCAAATATTTCCTTTTGCGTCTTGGGGGTAACAAACTGGTTCCTGTCGATGGCGGCGGAATATTTCAGCAGATCCCCTACGGTTGTAGCCAGTCCGCCAAAAGCGCCAAATTCATCCAGGTATTTTGTTGGAATAATTCCACCTTTTGCATTGAGCTCATAAGGTTTTGCCAGCCTTGTAAAAGAGGTTTCAAAAAAAGGTTGCATGTCTTTTCTTTGCTGCGTATAGGCCAGATAATGATCCGGCGAAAGGCCAGGTGCGGTCGATGACATGTTTAATGGTCTTACAATCTGCTCCATCAGCAACTGGTAAAAAGGCAGTCCTGATGCTTTTTCTATGATCGGACCCAACCTGCCGAAACGGAAACCATTGTATTGATAATATGTTCCCGGCTCTCCTTCCGATGTATGGGTCAGCAGGTTTTTTACCGTGATTCGGGGATTGCCAAAATCCAGCCCGTAATCGGCAATCGGCGCATCAAGATTCAGTTTCCCTTGTTCGACCAACTGCATGACCAATGTGGAAGTAAAGGTTTTTGTTATGGAAGCGATCCGGAAAGAAGTGTTTATGGTGGCTTTTACCTGTTGTTCAAGATCGGCATAACCGAAAGCCTGTTCAAAAATAATGGAATCATCTTCCATGAGCGCCGCTGCCATGGCGGGAATTTTAAGTTCCGTCCGGATTGCATCCAATCCTGCAATAAAAGGGCGTAGGTTTTTTTTGACCTGTGCATTTGTCGCCACGACAATGACAAAGGAAAATGCCAACAATTGGAATCCGGGACATTTATTCATCATGTTTTTTTGAAATGCCAGAGATAAAGAGCGAACTATATGCCATATCTGCATCTCGTTGACAATCCTCCACTCCCGAAATCTGCGATGTCCAAATCGTTCGTTTTCGATACAGCGTATGTTCAGTTTCGAACGGAGGTTTTTCCGATCTGGGATATTCTTCCTATTTTCATTTCCAATAGTTCCCGACCTTTTCACATGGAAAAATAAGAAAATATGACCACGCCTAAAACTCCTGAAAGCGCTGCCGGTTCACAGCAGGGAATATCAACCGCATTGTGGAAGGGCAGCAAGAGGCTTCGTTTCTTTTTGCCTGTTATCGTGTTGCTGGGATTTTTGTTGTTCTGGTGGCTTGTCACCAATTTTCACCTCTTTCCTGCTTATGCCTTGCCTTCTCCCGGAGCGGTATGGAAAAGCTTCAGGGAAGAGATCGCCGCGGGGCGTTTACTCAGCGACGTTATAGCTTCCCTGTGGAGGGTTGGCGTGGGCTTTGTGGTCTCCGCTATGCTGGGGATCCCCGCCGGTTTATGGCTGGGTCAGCATCTCCACGCGAGACAGGCTTTTGTTCCCATGCTGAATTTCTTCCGGTTTCTTTCCCCGCTGGCCTGGATACCCTTTGCCATTCTCTGGTTCCATATCGGCGACAGGCCGGCCATCTTCCTGATCTTCATGGCCAGTTTTTTTCCACTCACATTGGCCACGATGGCAGCGGTGGCCACCATCCCCAGCATTTATTTCCGGGTAGCGCAGGACTATCATTACAAGGGCAGGGAATTGCTGACCAGGGTAACATTTCCTGCCGTGTTGCCACAGGTCATTACCGCATTGCGGGTCAGTTATGGCATTGCCTGGGTGGTCATTGTTGCTGCTGAAATGGTGGGATGCCAGGACGGCCTGGGATACGGCATCTGGGAAGCACGCAATGGCCTGCGTTTGGATGCTGCTGTGTGTTATATGATCATCATCGGGTTGCTGGGCATGGGCATCGACCGGCTGCTTGCCCAATTGACAAAACTACCAAATGTTCGCTGGGGCTATGAAAGATAACACTGCTGCGAGCCGCCTCATACTCGACAATGTATCGCATCGTTATGGAGCAGTATCTGTTCTCCATAACCTCAACATCGTCGTGAACCCGGGCGAAGTGCTGGTATTGGTGGGACCTTCGGGATGTGGTAAAACAACCATCCTGAATTTATTGTCGGGCCACATCGAGCCGGTTTCCGGGTCTGTACAAAGAGCAGGCGTCATTCGCACCGTTTACCAGGATGACGGGCTGTTTCCCTGGCTCACGGTTTCAGAAAACATCGCCATCGGGCTGCGTGCAGTGGAAGATCCAACTCGCCGCAATAAGGAACTGCGGGAGCTACTGAACCTGATCCATCTTGAAGGTTTCGAAGATCATTATCCGCACCAGTTGTCGGGCGGCATGCGTCAGCGGGTTGAACTGGCGCGTGTGCTTGCCGGTGATTCTGATATTTTATTGATGGATGAGCCTTTTTCCGCACTGGACTACCAGGCCAGGCTTCGCATGCGGCGAGAACTGGTGCGCCTGCTGGAACTGCGGCCCCGCACCGTGGTTTTCGTGACGCACGATATCGAAGAGGCTTCGCAACTGGCCGACCGGGTTTTGGTACTATCCAACAGACCTGCCACGATCTGTCGTGAATTGCATATTGCATCGCCCCGGCCCAGGAACCTGACAGACGAGGCAGTGATCGAAGCCATGAAAGAAATTCTGAAAGAACTCGGATTGCATACGCCGGATAACGGGCAGGTATAGGTATTGGAATTGATTTAATTTTGAATCGATTAACATGAAGAAATTATCCATTGGCCGCTTTCTGGCTATTGTGCTGATCGCCCTGGGTGGAATCGGTTTGCTTCGCTACCAACCCTGGAAAAGAAGTAACGCTGCCTCCGCCCGCGATGTGATTCACGAAGGGTCAAACAAACAGGCTACCCGCGAACTCACGGTTGGGTACCTGCCAGTGACCTGTCATCTGACTTGTCCTGTTACGGATTTCGCGTCAAAATCCACCGAGACCAATACCAATTTCAATTCCCGTTTATTCTCCGATTTTCCAACAGTGGTCAGCGCCCTGGAAGCAAAACAGGTACAGGCAACTTTTATGATCGTGCCACTGGCGATGAAGCTTCGCGAACAGGGTGTGCCGGTCAGGATCTGTTATCTCGGCCATCGCGATGGCTCTGAAATTGTCGTCGCAAAAAAAAGCAGGGCCAGGAGCCTGCTCGACCTGAAAGGAAAGAAAGTGGCCATACCGAGCCCATACAGCAATCAGAATTTTGTGATCCATAAGCTCATGGAAGATTATGGAATGAAGCCCGATGACGTCAGCTTTATTGTATTGCCTCCACCGGATATGCCCACCTCGCTTGCTGCGGGCGCCATCGATGGTTATTTTGTTGGCGAGCCTTTTTGCGCAAAGGCAGAACTCGATGGTACTGGTCGTGTGCTTTATTACGCTAGGGATATCTGGCCCAATTTTATTTCCTGCGCGCTGGTGGTACATGAGGACCTGATCAAAAATAATCCGGAAGTGGTGCAGGACCTGGTGCGGGGTATCGCCCAGTCTGGTGAATGGGCAGAAACACACCGTGCGGAGGCCGCAAAACTGGCTTCGCCATATTTTCGGCAGGATGAAAAAGTGCTCAATTATGTGCTCACGGCAGATCCGCACCGGGTGAGTTATATCAAGCTGACGCCAACAGACGAGGACCTTCAGCAGATCCAGGACATGGGGTTGAAAATGGGATTGCTCATAAAGCGGATACCCATGTCTGAATTGATCGACCGGGACTTCGTACCACAGGTCATCGGCCCGGCTCTTATTGATGCAGCAAAAATTCCGGCATCCAAACACTAGCGCCCCTTTGCTTTTCAGAATTCTTTATCTTTAGGCTGGTCAACAATACCATCATCCCAACCTCATTCTTTAAAAAACAAAACAACGCAACATGGACAACGATCAAAATCATGAGCTCATTGTAAAAAACCAGGAAACCATCAAGAGCAACCAGGGATCACTTAAAACGAACCAGGGTTCCATCCTGAAAAACCAGGGAGCCATTAAAACCAATCAGCAGACGATTGTCACAAACCAGAAATCCCTGAAAGACAATCAAAAGACAATCCTCTCCAATCAAAAGGCTATACTAAAAAATCAGCAACTCATTCTTAAAAATCAAAAAACACTTGATTTGATTCTCAAAAATCAGCAGTCGATCCTGAAATTGCTGAAAAAATAAGGAGCTGATTCTCATTGCATGTACATTGATTTCCGGTGGTCACTATTATGACGTAGCGGTCGGGGATTTAGTCATGGCAATTGGCGCTTATTCCCTGGCTAAATTGTCATCATCGAACTAATTCCTAAGCCGCAAATTCAAAAAACCAAAAATCTTTTTTCGTATGAATTCGGCATCGAACATTTCTCCATAATGTGGCGCATCCGGAACAATGATCAGTTCATTGGGCACGCCGGCAAGTCGTAAATACGAACTGAGCAATACCGATTGCGTGTATGGAACGGACTGGTCTTTTTCACCCTGGATGATGATGAAGGGCGGGTCGCCTTTGTCCACATACGATGCCGGGCTCGCGGCCCTGGCCAGATCGGGACGATCGAAAGGCAATGCGCCCAATAATAGCGCCAGGGGATTTGGGGCATCTTTTGCAGGTTCGTCGCCGCTGCGGCTACCGGCCATCACCAGGAAATCTGAGGGACCGTAAAAATCAATGGCAGCTTTGACGCGAAATGCCGGCTGCTTTCCATCGGGGTAAAAATCCTGCACATGATTATTCGCCGACAACGCCAGCAGGGATGCGAGGTGTCCGCCTGCCGAAAACCCGATGACCGCGAAGCGTTCCTTATCCAATCCGAAGTCGGCGGCATGTTGAAACAACCACTCCACTGCCTGGTTACAATCCCTTATTTGGGCAGGAAAAGGAGCGTCTGTGCTGTACCGGTAGTCAATCGACGCCAGCGCATAACCGCTGTCAATAAAACCCTTTACGGTATTTTTCATATAACCCATGTCAGCATATTTGTCATTGCTCATCCAGGCTCCCCCGTGTATCCAGATGATCAAGGGGAGATGATTCCCGGCCCCGGCTGGCAGGTAGATATCCAGCAGATGCCGCTTAAGCGTATCTTCTGCATAGGCGATGTTGCCATGGACCACAGTGCCCTCGGGGAAAATGGATTTTACTTTTGGCGCCATCTGGCCATGAACGGTCAATGCCGCCAAAAGCAGTGTAGCAAAAAGCAGTTTGATGATAACGAAGGTTGGTTTCATTTGCTCAAAAATACCCTCTCCCTTCTTAAACACCAATAAACACTTAGAAAACCGGTAAGTTATTGGGTTATTTGACGGATTGTCTGGGATTTTGGAGCTGAACCGCGCCAATTAGATTATATTGGGTTCAACCATCCGAATGAAAATAAGTATCCATCAAAAACCACTTGTCCTTTCCTTTATTATCCTGGCGATCCTCGGCGGCATTGGATATGCTGTCTACCGCAGCATACAAAAATTGCTTCATTCAGCAGCCCTTGTGGGACACACAGAACAGGTCATCTATCAGGCAGGCAATATTCTGTCGCTGGTTAAAGACGTGGAAACGGCCTCACGTGGTTTCGTCATCACCCGCGACAGCAGCTTTCTCGAGCCGCTATACAGTGCAGACAAAACCGTGTTCACGGCGATCGGCGAACTCAGGCAACTGGTTCAGGATAGTCCATTCTTACAGCAGCGGATTGATTCTCTCACGTATTTTGTTCGCAAACGCATTGATTTTTCTTACCAGACCATCGATCTGATCAGCAACCAGGGAGTGGCCTCAGCAGTGGCTCACATGGTCACCAGGCAGGGCAAACTGTATACCGACAGCGTACGCCAGATTACTGCAGAAATTCAGGGGAAGCAGGCGGTGCTGCTGAAACAACAAAAATTAATGAACCAGCGCAGTGTGAATGCATTCAACCGCTTCTCCTTGTTCATATTTATTTTGATGGTTGCTTTTACCATTTTATTGTTGCTCGCCGCAAGCAATTACCTGTTTCAAAATAATGAAAAGGAAAAGCGGCGCGCAGAATTGGTCATTGCCAACAAAGAACTGGCCTTTCAAAACGGCGAAAAGGAAAAACGCGCTGCAGAACTCATTGTCGCGAACAAAGAACTGGCCTTCCAAAACAAAGAGAAAGAAAGCCGGGCAGCGGAACTGATCGTTGCCAACAAGGAATTGCTTTTCCAAAACAAGGAGAAGGAAAAACGGGCGGCAGAACTGATCATCGCCAACGCAGAACTGGTTTTTCAAAATGCAGAAAAAGAGAAACGGGCAGCGGAATTGATCATCATCAACAAAGAACTTAAGACCGCCGAAGATGATTTCCGCAAACTCAATGAAGAATTAGAACAAAAAGTCATAGAACGTACGGCACAGCTGGAAACATTAAATAAGGACCTGGAATCTTTTTCCTATTCAGTGTCGCACGATTTAAGGGCGCCGATACGCAGCATCAGCGGGCATGCACTGATCCTTGAAGAAGATTACGCAACGCAATTAGACGCAGAAGGAACAAAGACGATCCATTCTATTATGGCCAATGCAAAAAAAATGGGTAACCTGATCGACGACCTGCTTGCCTTTTCTAAATTAGGGAGAAAAGAGGTTGCCGTTTCCCTCATGAATATGAATCTCATGGTTAGATCGGTAATAGAAGAGTTATTTATCGGAGATATCGGAAACAGGACTGAAATCAATGAGACCATGCTTCCGCAGGCAAAAGGAGATCCATCGCTGATCAGGCAGGTTTGGATCAATTTACTTTCTAATGCGATCAAATATTCCCAGTACAAGCCAAAATCCGTCATCGAAACAGGAGCATATAGAAAAGGCAACATGATGGTCTATTATGTGCGCGACAATGGTGCAGGCTTCGATATGCAATATTACGATAAGCTCTTTGGTGTTTTTCAGCGATTGCATGCCCAGGATCAATTTGAAGGAACGGGCATTGGTCTGGCCATCGTGCAAAAAATAGTCCAGCGACACTATGGAGCAGTCTGGGCCGAATCCACACCTGAGCAAGGCACAGTCTTTTATTTTAGTTTACCTGCCATCAGCGCATAATTTGATTAAACATGTACGAGGATGTAGAGATTCTATTCGCCGAAGACAGTACGGACGATGCCATGCTGGCCATCCGCGCCTTTAGAAAAAGCGGTCTCAACAACAAGATCTTTCATGTGAAAGACGGGGCCGAAGCGCTGGATTTTATTTATTGCAAAGCGGCTTATAGCTCAAGAAACAAACTCAATCAGCCCAGGCTTATCCTGCTCGATCTTAAGATGCCAAAAGTATCCGGCATGGAAGTGCTGCAAAAAATAAAGTCCGACCCGGCCATGAGTTCAATCCCGGTGGTGGTCCTCACTTCTTCCAGCGAGGACACGGACATCAAAAAATGCTATGAACTCGGAGCAAACAGTTATATCGTAAAACCCGTTGAAATCGTCCATTTTTTCCAGGCATTAAAAGAGCTTGGATATTATTGGTTAATCCGCAATCAACCGCCCGTATGAATAAACCGATCGTTGCCCCAAAAGCCGGCACCAGAAAAAATGTACAAGCCCGAATGCAACCTGCATTGAAAATACTGATCCTTGAAGACAGCGTCAGCGATGCCGAACTGATCCAGCGTTTGTTGAAAAAAGAAAACATGCATGCCGAGTTCAAGCTTGCCATGGATAAACCATCCTTTCAGCTTGCCCTGGAAGTCTTTTCGCCCGATGTCATTCTTTCAGACCATTCCCTTCCACAATTCGATTCAACAGAGGCATTAAAAATTACGCGCACCCTGCTACCCCATATTCCTTTTATCCTGGTCACCGGAATGGTGTCGGAGGAATTTGCTGCAAAAATCATCAAATCCGGAGCAGACGACTATATCTTGAAGGACAGGATGGCAAGATTGCCTGTAGCCATAGAAGCCGCATTGAAACAAAAAAGATCAGAAAAAGAAATTGCTGACTATAAATATGCGCTGGATCAGTCTGCGATTGTCGCGATCACGGATCAAAAAGGTACTATCGTTTACGCCAATAGCAATTTCTGTAAAATTTCCATGTATAGCGTAGAAGAACTGCTTGGCATGAATCACCGGCTCATCAACTCGGGCTATCACCCGAAATCCTTTTTCAAAAACCTTTGGGCGACCATTGCCGGCGGCAATATCTGGAGAGGAGAAATACTGAATAAAGCGAAGGACGGCACGCTGTATTGGGTGTATACCACCATCATCCCGTCGCTGAATGATAAAGGAAAACCATATCAGTATTTGTCGATCCGCGTGGACATTACCGAGAGAAAGAAATCGGAAGAAAACCTCAGGCAAAGTGAAATCAAGCTTAATGAAGCGCAGGCAATCGCCCATATCTGCAACTGGGATGTAGACCTGGTTAAGCAAATCCATACCTGGTCGGACGAAATGTTCCGGATATTTGGAATTGAGAAGGGCGAAGTGGAACCCTCGGCCGAGCTCCTGCTATCCTTCATGCATCCCGATGATATGCAGTTGGCAAGGGAAAAACTGACAGAAGCCATGAAGGCGCATGTTGACTCGTCGTTCCATTTCCGGTTTGTCCGGAAGGACGGCGCTACCAGGAACGGGTATACGGAATGGAAAGTAGAAACCGATGATCAAGGCGTTCCATTGAGGCTTTTCGGAATTCTCCAGGACGTTACGGAACGCAAAGAAACAGAAGCCAGCCTAAAGTCATTGGAGAAAAAAATGTTTGATCAGAAAATCCAGGAACACAAAAAAATAGCCAGGGCCATTATTAATGGGCAGGACAAAGAAAGGAACCACATCGGACAGGAACTTCATGATAATATCAACCAGTTACTGGCCGTGACTAAAATTTATCTGAGTGTTGCGGGTGACAAAAATGAAGCGTTCAAGGCGCTGGTAGAATATCCGTTGGAACTGATCGACAACTCCATCCAGGAGATCCGTTTGCTCTGTCATAAGCTGGTGATCCCATTGAGAAACATCAACCTGGAAGACCTGATCCGCGAACTATTAGTCGATCTTAACCTCAACACAAAAACCAGAACCGATTGCACTTACAACCTGCCAAAGAGCGCGCTTTCGGATGACCTTAAACTGAATATCTACAGGATCATCCAGGAACAGGTCAATAATATTCTGAAATATGCAGAAGCCAAAAATGTTCACATCTATATAAAAGCAAAGGCCAGGTTCATCAATATAACCGTGGTGGATGATGGCAAAGGGTTCGATGTACAAAAAAAGCGGAAAGGGATTGGGATTTCCAATATGATCAACAGGATTGAATCATTCAATGGCAAAATAGAGATCATCAGCTCCTCCGGTAAGGGATGCAAGACGCAGATCAGCATCCCTTATTAATCGTTCATTTTTTATAAACCAGCGTATAATCAAGGGTGATGGTATCAGCTGTTTTCATCGACCCCAGCATGACGGCCGGCAGCTTAACCTGGTAGTCCCTCATTTTTAATTGTTCGGATCCCTTGCAGGTAATGCTGGCGTCCTTGTTCACCACGCAAAACAGATCCATGTTGACTTCATTAGTAACACCGGCAATAGTCAGGTTGCCTGTTGTCCGGACAAGGTATCCATCCTTTTCCGCCGTAAAAGTCGCGCTCACGAGTTGATAGAAAATATCCTTGTATTTATAAGTTTTTAATGCTCTGTATGCATTTCTGTCTAATTCCCTTTGACCGCTTTTGAGATTCTCTACTTCAAGCGAAAAGATCAATGAACTGATGGATTTAAGCTCATGGCGTCCGCCGCGGTTGAACTCGAATTGTGCCGAGCCGATCAATGTTTTTGCATTCATCTCCCATTTGTGTTGCGCGGAAACGCCGGATAATTTCATCTGCATATCTTTCGAGGAATTGATGGTATACAGCTGCGCATGTATTAAGCCATTGCAAAGCAGAAGGCCCGTGGTAATCATGATCCGGACCGGGTTGGGTAACAAACTCATTTCCCTGCAAAGATCAGCCTGATGGCACGATTAAATATTATACAATTCAGGCAATTCGTTACATCATTCACACCTTAGGTTTTTAGGATATGGATAACCGTTACACCCATTTATCCACATTGTGCATAATACGCATAGCGCTAAGCATTTACACTTAGGCTGGAGGGCCAAAATGTGTGAATATTGTAAAGTATAGCCGGTTTTGTGTAACTATTTTCCACACGCAAAAGCCGATCTTTGTACGTGGACTTGCCGGTCTTTTTCGGCAAAAAAATCAATGAGCATGGATCCAAAAACGATCATAAGTAAAAGCAATGGCAAAAGCGATGAAAGCCAGGTCGAAAAATCAAAGGCGCATATCATCGTGGAGATCATTGAATATGTCCCCAATTCCGTGGTCATGAAAACCATAATCAAGAAATCAACGGGCAATATCAGCGTAATGTCTTTTGACAGCGGGGAAGGGCTGACTGAAAAAACCTCTCCTTTCGACAGTTTTGCCCAAATTATAGACGGGAAAGCTGAAATAGTTATTGATGGAATATCCCATTTCCTCGCTTCGGGCGATGGAATTGTAGTACCTGCGCATTCCCCGAATTACATCAAACCCAATGGGCGTTTTAAAATGATTTTATCCATCATAAACAGTGCGGCAGATTAACCGCCATTTCACCTGATTGAAAAAAATCCCTACCCGATAAACTAATCACATAACAGCGAACTATGAGCCGCAATGGTCTTGTGCATACAAACAACATACAAAAAACAGGCAACCATCTTTGGTATCCCCAAAAGACAATTACTGAAATTGTTACCAATGGATTTTTTGCCGTGGATCAGCGTTGGACAGTAAAATACTGGAACAGTGCCGCTGAAGAATTATTGGGCGTGGCCAAAGCCGACATCGTAGGAAAAAACCTATGGGAAGAATTTGCAGAAATTATTCCCGTCAATTTCTATTCGGCCTACCATAAGGCTTTTCTGCAGGATGTTCCGGTTCACTTTATAGAATACTGGGCGGAAAAGGGAACCTGGTTTGAGGTTATTACCTATCACAACAACAACACGTTGTCGGTTTCTTTCAAAAGCAGGAATCAATCTAATAATCCTGAACACCCGGTACGGGAACTGAAGATTCTGAACGAGCTCTACCGTTTTGTGACAGAAGTCACCAACGATTGTCTTTGGGAATGGGACCTGCAAAACAAAGAGATCTTCTGGATCGATGGGGGGCATAAGAGAGCTTTTGGGTACGAAATTGTAAACGCATTGATCCCCCAAAGTTTTTGGGAGAACCGCCTGCACCCGGATGAAAAAACACGCATTCTCGCAAAATTAAATGCCAGACTATCTAACGGTAACGATCCTGCCTGGGAGGATGAATACAGGTTTAGAAAGGCCGACGGTGAATACGCATACGTACATGACAGGGGCCATATCATTTATGAAGAGGGGATCCCGGTGAGGATGATCGGAGCCACACAAGACATCAGTTCCAGGAAATCTGCAGAAAACAAGCTGATCCAGGAACGGCTCGGCAGGCAAAAAGAAATCACCCATGCCGTGCTGTCGGCCCAGGAGAACGAAAGAACAGAGATCGGGAAGGAACTCCACGATAACCTGAACCAAGTGCTTGGCGCAGCCAAATTGTACATTGAAATGGCGAAATCGGATGAAGCAAACAGGACCATGTGTCTTGATAAGGCTGCCGGCTTTATTGTTAATGTGATTGAAGAGATCAGGAGAATTTCCAAAACGCTGGCATCGCCGAGCATGCAGGTCATGGGGCTGTTCGAGAGCATACGCATCTTATTGGATGATTTGAAAACGGCTCATCCCATGATCGCGGAATTTGATGCCTACGACATCGACGAGACTGACCTGGTGGAAAAACTGCAGCTCAATATTTTCAGAATTGTGCAGGAACAATTGAATAATGTCGTCAAGCATGCCAATGCCACACGCGTTATCATCCATATGACAAGAAAGGCTGATGAGTTGATTTTATTGATTTCGGACGACGGAGATGGCTGCGATCTCTCAAAAATCGTAAAAGGCGTTGGCATTATGAATATCAGAAGCAGGGCGGAGCTATGTCACGGGACCGTCAAAATTACTTCAAAACCCGGGCATGGATATTCGCTGAAAGTGCTGCTGCCGTTAAAGGATAAAAAATAGTGTTCTAAATCAGGCTTCCGGAGCTTTTGGGAGCAATTGATTAAACTTCAACTCATCAATATCCATATCCCGTTCCACTTCCCGGATGGCTGTATCGCTGAACTTGCCTTCCTTATGTAGCTTAAGAAGCAATTCACGTTGAAACAAACCGATCTCTATTTGTGCTTCCTGCATGTGCGTAAGGGTTCTTACCGGCAGGTCACGATCCTCCTTTTCATTTTTTGTATGCCTCCCGATTTCCCGGGTCAATTTATCCGCCATTTCCTCATATTCCTTTTTCAGCTCCTTTCTTGATCGTCCTTCAATTCTTCCGTGAGACTCATCGCTGATAAAATGAAGCGTGTTGTTGACGAGGTACAACTGCAGCTCTTTTTCTTCCTTATCTGCATTGTCAGCAGGCTTCACGCCCAGCAACCGAACCAGTAAGGGCAATGAAAAGCCCTGCACGACCAGGGTGACAAAGACCACGACAAAACATAAAAACAGGATCAGGTGTCTTTGAGGGAACAATTTACCATTGTGGATCGTCAGCGGCAGGGCAAGGGCCGTTGCTACGGAGATCACGCCCCGGGGTGCCGGTCCAGGCTACTATCAATACATTCTTCCAGGTATCATCAGTCTTCTCTAATGACCCGCCCTTCTTTTTCATTCCGAAAAGTCGCGACAACCAGGTGCTGGAGAAGACCCAGGCAATGCGTACGAGGATCGTGGCCACGCTGATCATGAGCCCATAACCGATGAGCGAAGACAAAGTATAATTGGTCAGTTGCCGGAGAATACCAGGCAATTGCAAACCGATCAGGATGAAAATAAATCCATTCAACAGGAATACCAGCGTATCCCACACGACCCTGGTCCTCATCCTGGTCTGGTAAGAAAATATTTCCTGCGAGCGCCAGGATATGATAAGACCTGTACTAACGACCGCGAGAATGCCCGAAGTATGCACGTATTCTGCAGATAAATAGGCAAGGAATGGGGTCAGCAGGGTAAGACTGGTTTCTACGATGGGATAATGCTCGATCTTCCTGTGAATAAATACAAGGATGTAGCCGATGACTAATCCAACAAGAATCCCGCCTCCTGCGACGAGTAAGAATTCAAGGCCTGCCCGCCAGAAAACAAAACTCCCGGTGATCGTGGCCGCGAGCGCATAACGGTAAGCAATGAGTGCAGAAGCATCGTTCACCAGGCTCTCCCCTTCGAGTATCGTGATGACCTGTCTGTTCAGTCCAAGTCCTTTGATGGTGGCCGTCGCAGCTACCGCATCGGGCGGAGACACGAT
>Ga0193728_1000056_pt1 | contig 45846 bp, 50 predicted proteins | sample U1c1metaG_FD_143037 | JGI IMG/M metagenome (GOLD analysis project Ga0193728, IMG submission 143037) | Soil microbial communities from a riparian zone of the East river system, Colorado, United States - U1c1 | ecosystem: Environmental > Terrestrial > Soil > Riparian zone | place: USA: East River... | reverse complement strand
GGGGCCTGCTATGGGCTTGCGTGCCGAAGGGTGGACTGGCCGGGTGGGACGGGGCCGAGCGGCCCAGCAGCCAGCAGGTTCATGAGACCGCCGAGCGCTGGAAGCAACATGCCAAAGACTTTCCATTCCGACGCCGGCAAAGGCGACACATATCGTCGTGTGGATCAAGCCAGATACGGCGCGGAGTTCGACAGGATTTTTCGGAGTTTGAATAGTGAACACGAAGGACTCGATTGCGGACGCAGTGAACCGGGCCCTGGATCGCAAGCAGGTGCCCCCGCCGGCACCGGTGAATCTGATGGATGCGATTATTCCCAAGATGCCGAGCGTTCGGATTCCTGAATTCAGTGTTGTGGTCTGTTCTATCAACGACGACAAGTTCAACGCTATGAGCGGCGCGTATTCAGTGGCGCTGGCCGGTGAAGCCTATGAGATCATCCGAATCAAAGACGCAACTGGAATCGCCGAAGGATACATCCGGGGACTCGCCCAGTCCGTTGGCAAGTACGTCATCTTCAGCCACGACGACGCGGCACCTTTACGACCGATTGCGGCAAAGCTACGACGGCATCTATCTCGCGTTGATATCGTCGGGGGTGCCGGAAGCTCGCGCCTTGATGGCCCGGCATGGTTCACTGCTGGACCACCTCATGTCGCAGGTCAAGTCCTGAATCAAGTCGGGATGCAGACGCCCGAGGGTGTCAAAGTTCAGTTCATGCTGAGCGTCTATGGGGTGCCCAATCGACTCGTTGAAAACATCCAGGTCATCGACGGCTTCTGGATGGCGTGCAACCGTGGCGTGCTTACGCCGGGTCGCGCGTGGTTCGATCCAGACACTTGCCCAGGCTTTCATGGCTACGACGTGGATTTTAGCTTCAGCGCTTTTCAGCGTGGAATTCGTATTGGCGTCGCTTGTGATCTTTCTCTGTGTCATGCTTCAACCGGCGGATATGGAGACCCCAACTGGAAGCCCCATGCCGACAAGCTCACCGCTAAACACGGTAGGCTCTGGTCCCAGCACCTGCCCCTTACCTGGCAATTTACCTCCGTCGTCGGGGCCGACCAGCAACTGATGCTGAATGCGATGGATGACTTTGTGGAGAAAGCCCATGCGTAAATACTTTGTCACCGTTGCGCTCTGCCTTGCGATCGTCCTGGAAGTGGTCTTTATGACCTGGGCATGGTCGCTGCCGAAGATCACCGAGCAGCGCCCCGCCGTCGTGATGGAAGTGCTCGATCCTTCTCTGCGTCTGTACGCGCCAGCATGGCAGCGTGAGATCGGCCGGCGATTCCCGAATGCGGTCGGTGTGCTCTGCCACGGCGGTGATCACCTGAATGGAGTATGGGACTGCACCGCGACCGACTGCATGCGGTATCTGACCGTGCAGCAGGTTGTGAAGTACGAGCAGAAGCGATACCCTGATAAGGTTATTGTTCTGCTCTGTTGCAACGGTGGCCACCAGCGCCTGGGGATTTCCGGCGTCTACTACGCGCCCGATCTGGTCTGGCTGGTGCCCGACCATGAATACCTGCCTGATAGTCTTGATGGGAAGATCACCCTCGCCACTACTCAGCCGGCGCTGAAGCTCACACCGCTCATTCTGTATTTTCCAGTTCCCAAGACGCGGTGGGAAGAAAACCCCACGGTGGTTGGCAACATTTTCGAATTCATTTCGGAGTAAGCATGTCCGCGCACAATCTGACAACCCAGGGTGAAAATGTTCACCTTGCCCTCGTCTCCACCGCTGCGGCTGTTGCCTCGGCGGCGTTGGTCATTCTGGACGCCAATTTCGTGGCGCGCCCGCTGAAGTCCACCGAACGGCTGGTCATCGACAACCTGGAAGGAACGATTTCTTCCGGCACCGCTGACTTCCTCGCTGCCGTCGCCGGGGCCACCAGCGCTACCAGCAGCACGCTGATCGCCAGCTTCAATACGGCGGTCGGCCTGAATCTGGACTGCAAGGAGGGGATCAGCATGCCGGTGGGCGTCACGCCCTCGGTTTTCACGTCCACCAACGCAGCGGTCATCCACGTCAGCGGTGATGGCCGCATCGTGGAAGGAACCACGCAGGGTCCGCGTCCGACATGGCGTGAACTGCTGACCCCCGGCGGGAACTTCTAATGATCCGTCGTGTGTACCAACGTGAGTTGTGGAATTGCACCCCGGCGGGATGGGAGCAGTTTTGGGACGTTCAAATCCGTCCACCGTATCCGAAGTTACCTCCAGATGCGGTGATCGGCTACATGGCCCGGACTTGGCTCGCCCGCCTGTTGAGGCCGGTCGCCTATTTGTGCGGACACTGGATTTACTAAATGGCCAAGGCACCCGGCATTCTCGGCGGCAAAGCCCTCACCGATGAGCTACGCAAGCTCGCGATGCAGGTTCACACAGTTCTGGATGACGGCACCCCCGTCACCCGCGCGCAGACACTGGCGGAACTGATCTGGAAGCTGGCCCTGGGGTGGGTGGAGACCACGCGTGATGACGATGGCAACCGGAAAGAGATCGCGCATCCGCCGGTGGCGTGGGCGATGCAGTACGTCTTTGAACGCACTGAGGGAAAAGCTGCGATCGCTCAAAGCGAGAGTGTCGATCGGATCAGCGCCACCGACAAAGTCCGCGATCTCGCCAAGGCCCGCATCAACAAGCTCGCTGCTGTCACGGTCGGACCTCCCAAAATTCCTCGCCCACCCGCCAAGGATTCCAATGAGCAAGCCTGATCGGATGACGCTGGAGCAGGTCATCACCGCCGCGGAAGGCTGCGGGGGCATCCTGATCGTCGAGACCTGGACGTGCCGCAAGTGCGGGTGCTGCGCATACGAGATTCATAAGTTCAACGAAGTCAATACCTGCCCCAAGTGCCAGCAGCGCCGCGCCAGCGAAGTGGAACTTTACCGCTGGTCGATGAACAAAGCCGCCGACGATAAATGAACCTGTTCATTGAAAAACCTGCGCTACCCGTCATCGCCGCCCCTTCTGTTTGGGAGTGTCCGATCACGGGGCTTCGCATTCCCAAGGAACCAGAAGCGAATCTGCGCTGGCGCGCCGAACTATTGACCGCCGCCGAAAATGATCCTGAGCTTCAAGTCGATTTGTACACCGCTGCTTCGCAGTCGATTCTGTTTTGGATTAACACGTTCGCATTCACGCTTCGGGTATTTGAACCTTCTAACACAGGTGAAGTTCAACAGGCCGAGCACGTCCACCTTCCGTATGTCACCTGGGCTATCCAGGATGATCACATCCTTCGAATTGAGTCGGGCATCGACGATGGTGAATCGCTCCTCACGGACAAGAGCCGTGACATGGGGGCTACATGGAACCATATTGCCGTCCTTACGCATCGGTTCCTGTTTCGCGAGTCCGAGTCGCACCTGCTGATCTCCCGCAAGGAAGACGCGGTTGATGGCCTCGACGGACTGATTAAGAACTACCCGCACGGGCCGGTCAGCAATCCCGGCACGCTGTTCGGCAAGATCGACTACATCCTCAGCCGGCTTCCTGAATGGATGCTGCCGGCGATGAACCGGAAGAAGCTGCACCTTGTCAACCAAACGACCGGCGCTCGTATCGATGGTGAATCGGCCAATGCGACGGCGGGATCATCTGATCGTCGCACTTCGATCTTCCTTGATGAGTTTGCCAAGATTGAAGAGGCGGAAAGTATTAAGCGTTCTACGAAGGACGTTACCGCCTGTCGTCTGGTCTGCTCTACGCCCGATGGTCCTGGCACGACGTTTAGCCAGTGGCGATTGAGCGGCACCATACCGGTGTTCGTCCTCCCCTGGTGGGAACATCCTGAGAAGGGCGCGAATCGCAAAGCGGTGCAGGACAAGCTCGGCCGCTGGCGGGTCACGTCTCCCTGGTATGAAGCTGAAGAGAAGGTTCGTACCCCCAAGGAAATGGCGATCGAACTGGATATGGATCATATCGGTTCGGGCGACACTTTCTTCGAATCGATCATCATCGAGCAGCACAAGAAACTCTACGTCCGCAAGCCGCGTCATGTGATCGGCGTCTCCTGGAAGAAAGATACCTCCGACGAGAAGGTGATGGAAGCGCTGCGCCGCCGCGCGCTCGACCGCATTCGCGTCACCGAGAAAGGCGATCTGCTGATCTGGTGCGCCCTGGATAGTTCGCGCCGGCCGGATCAATCCAAGACGTACACGCTGGGCGTGGATATCAGCAAAGGGCAGAACGCCAGCAACTCGACGGTGTCGATCATCTGCAATGAAACGCGCGAGAAGATCGGCGAGTACGCCAATGCGTCCACGCCGCCACACGAGTTTGCCCGCGTGGTCTGCGCCATTGCCCTGTGGGCCGGCGGTCGCAACGGGCTTCCGCTGGTCGTATGGGAGAACAACGGTGATCCAGGACTCGACTTCGGCCGGCAGTTCGTCCACGTCTGCCGCTATCCCCGCATCTACTTTGATCGACAAGCTGGGACGATTCGAGAAAAGGTGGGCAAGCGATACGGCTGGCGTAGCTCCCCTGAAAAGAAAGCCACCGCCCTGGGCGAGCTTCGCCGCGCCTACGCCCACGGTCGAATCGTCAATCATTCACTCGCCGCTCTTAACGAAGCACTTACCTACGTCAGCTACCCAGGTGGCGGCATCGGACCTGCTGAATTGGTTGCAGAGTCTGACGCTGCTCGCAAGGGCCACGGAGACCGGGTCATCGCCGACATGCTCGCGGTTCTCGGCGTGATGGACGCTCCCAAGTATCAGACCGAGGAACGGGTGTCGCCCGCCCGGTCGTTTGTAGCCCGACTTAAAGAACATCAGGAACGCCAGAAGAATCGGAAGCGGAATGACCGCTTTGACTTCTCGGCCCAGTAGGAACTGCCATGCCTGTAACCCAGGAAGTCTCCCCCAAGAAATTGCAGCAGGCGGTGAACCGCGGGTTCGAACGCCTCGCCAACTTCCGCGCCGCCCGGTTGCACTTTCTGAATCAGTACACCGGCGCGTACTACGACAAGCCCAGCGGCGCGGTCGGAGACAACGCCCTCAACATGATCTTCAACGCGGTGCGAATCCTCGTGCCCACGATGGTCATGAATTTCCCCAAGCACACCCTCATGACGCCGTACCTGCAAGCCAAGCAGTACGCCACGCTGCTCGGCCTCGCGCTCGATCAGCATGACCAGAAGATTCGTATTCGTGACGTGTACCGCGCGTGCATCGTCGATGCGATCTTTACGCTGGGCATCATGAAGACGGGTCTGTGCGCGTCGGACTCGATCCTGGCGATGGATGATCTGGAGGCCCACATTGATCCCGGCACTGTCTACACTGAGAAGGTTGACTTCGATAATTTTGTAGTCGATCCTAATAGCCGCGAGCATATGTTCCGCGACGCCGCCTACATGGGTGATCGCATTACTGTGCCTCGACGTGTGCTACTTGAGTCTGGACTTTATAAGAACGATCTCATCGAGCGGCTGCCGGGCGTGAACAACGCGGACAACCGGGACAGCAAAGCGTCCGCGCTGTCGATGCGGAACATCCAGATCGAGGAGAACGCCGCGTTTGAAGATGACGTGGAGATCGTCGAGCTATGGGTGCCCAGCGCCAACGCGATCGTCACCATCCCCGGCGCCGCTGACGTGGTCTATGATGACTACCTTCGCATTGATGACTACTACGGCGTGAAGGAAGGCCCGTATACCCTGCTGGCGCTGACGCCGCCGGTGCCGGGCAACCCGCTGCCAATCCCGATGGTGGGCATCTGGAACGACCTGCATGTGCTGGCCAACCGCATGGCCAAGAAAATCATTGAGCAGGCCGAGCGCCAGAAAGATATCACCGCCTACAAACGCACCGCCAGCGATGACGCCAAAGAACTTCAGAACGCCGGCGATGGTGAAGCGATCGCGGTGGATGATCCTGATGCGGTGAAGGTGCTCAGCTTCGGCGGGCAGCAGAGCAGCAACGAGAACCATTTGGCCGCGCTTCAGGCGTGGTTCAACATGATGGCCGGCAATCCCGAGCAGGTGGGTGGCCAGCGCGTGGACGCCAAGAGCGCCACCGCCGCGCAGATTCTGAACAACAACGCCGGCGTCACGCTCGAAGACATGAAGGACATGGTCTACGTCGCCGCCGCCGATGAGGCCCGCCGCCGCGCATGGTACTTCCATACTGATCCGCTCATGCAGATTCCGCTGATCCAGCGGCAGAAGCAGCCGGGCCAGCAGATGGTTGACCCGGTCAGCGGACAGGCGATCTGGATGCCGCCGAGCGTGCAGGAAGTCCAGGTGGTCTTAACCCCCGAAGCCCGCCGCGGCGACTTCATCGACTTCACTTTCAAGATTGAACCGGAGTCGATGGGCCGCGTCGACGCCAAGACGCGCGTGGCCCAGGCATACGACTTTGCCCAAAAGATTCTTCCCGCCGTCATGGCCGCAGCGCAAATCTGCATGGCGCTGGGCATTCCGTTCAACGCCGCCGCGATGATCGTCCGCATGGCCAAGGACTCGGGGATCGAGTGGATGGAAGAAGTCTTCTACGACCCGCAGTTCCAGACAGAACAGATGCAGCAGCAGGCGATGGGGCCACAGGCGCAGAACAGCAAGGGGCAGGTCGCTCAGCCCCAGGGGGGCGGGATGATGGACCAGATTCTTCAGAACGGCCAGCCCTCCTCCGTGATGGGGGGACAACCCTCGCAACAGCACAGTCAGAACGCCGGGTTCCAGGAAGGCGCGAACGACGCACAGAGCATGGTGAAGTCCGCCATGCGCAGCGCATTCCGCCCCGGCCCGGCAATCCCCGGCGGCATGAACGCCGACGCCAATGCGTTTTAGAAATAGTACGTAGTTTTTCTGATGGAGAACTTGACATGGCTAAGAAACTCGTCGCCGGGGCCGACCCGGAATATGGCTCAGAGGAGTACCAGTCGCAGTCGGATGCCGACACGCTCACCAAGGCTCAGGAAATCCAGAACGATCCTGATCGCCACGCGAAGGCGTCGAAGCATCTGGAGAAGAACGCCGGTACTGCCCAGGACGCCCACAAGAACGCCCGCAAGCAACTGGAAAAGAAGACCAAGGGCCGCATGAAGAAAGCCTTCGGCGGCGACAAGGACAAGGGCACCTTCCAGGGCGAATCGCAGAAGGAAGATGCACAGACCGAATCAATCGTTCACGAGGACGAATAGCCCATGACGGATTTCTTTCACAGCGGTGATCTTGGTGATGTGATCTCTGCCCTGCCGACCGTCCGGGCAATGGGCGGTGGGAGACTCTATCTGCGGGATGAGTATGGCGTAGAAACAATGCACGGGATGACCCGCGAGCGGTTCGACGCGATCGCCCCCCTGTTGCGCAAGCAGCCCTATATCACCGATGTGCAGTGGGCCTATCCGCCGGGGGACTGCGTCAACCTCAATTGTTTCCGCCGCATGAATCGTGATTTGTGTAATGAGTGGTTGCCCAATCATTATCTGGATGTGAACGGGGTTGATCGCAGCGCCGCATTATCGCCCTGGCTAAATGCACCGGCGACGCGGTTCGGGGGCGTGCTCATTGCGCGATCGGCTCGCTACCACAACGATCGCTTCCCCTGGAAGCGGGTTCTGGAGCAATACCCTGGTGCGGAGTTTGTAGGGACGTGGAATGAGTACACCGCGTTTAAGGAATCCGTGGGGGCCATCCGGTATCTGCCTACGCCTGATCTGCAAGACCTTGCCTACGTGATTGCCGGCTGTGACCTGTTCATCGGCAACCAGTCCTGCCCGCTGTGGATTGCCGAGGGGTTGAAGAAACCGATCGTCTGCGAAGTCTGCCCGATCTGCCCTAACTGCATCTCTCCCCGGCCTGATTTTTTCGCCGGGTGGGACGCGAATGTTGAGTTGCCCCATGCCGTTCCAGAGCCAAGCGCAGCGTAAGTACATGTACGCGAACCACCCGGAGATCGCCAAAGAATTTGAATCCGCAACGCCCAAGGATAGGAAACTTCCAGAACGAAAGCACCCCAAACCTCCCCTGGAACACCGCGTCAAGAAAGGACTCAGCCGCGCGTTTCCGAAATGAACGGGGGCCAATGTGTCGGATATTCTGGATGGATTCTACCCTGAAGATGCGGACCTGCTGGAGATCGAATGCCCCTTTATGACTACCGATGTGAATCCTGCGGCTTCGACGCCAAGGATGTGTTCCACAAGATCATCAGTGATCACCAGGAACTGTGCAGCCGCTGCGGCAGCGTGATGGACCGCGTCCCCACGCTCCCCCACACTGATTTGAAAGAGTACCACACCCCGATCGAGATGTTTTCCATCGGCATGGAAGATCAGGAGGAGATTCGCGCGTTCTCCATCAAATGCCCTGATGTGCAGATCAGCACCAACCCGGACGATCCGATGTACGGCGTTCCGGTAGCAAGAACCCGCAAAGCGAAGATGCAAGCCCTTGGCGCAGCAGGGTTTATCGAAACCAACAGCGAGCGCGTCCGAAGTTAATCTATTTGCTTTATACCACATATTGTGGTATAATTAGTGACATCATACCACCTGTTGGGCCATGCGCCCCCTTCCCCTACCCTGGCCTCGCCAGCAGTGGAGTTCACGATTATGCCGGAGATTGAATCAACGGGCGGCGCTGCCGTCCCGATGGCGTCGGAGTCAACCAAGGATCAACTCGCTGCCAACATCCAGTCGAAGTTCGACGCGGTGTTCAGCGACGAGCCTGACGAGACCCCGACCGAAACGGTGGATGAAACACCGGCAGAGTCCACGGAGACCGAGACTGAAACCCCGGCCACCGAGACTGAAACGACCGAGACCGCTGCGGAGTCAGCGGCAGAGACAAAGACACCGACCACAGAAGCTGCGGCTAAGAAAGCCCTCGCAGGCAAAGCCCCAACCCTTCCTGCTGCGTATCGACGGTCTTTGAAGGCGATGGAGTGGACGGATGAGGAGATCGATTCGGCAGCAGCCGACCCGAAGTTCCTCACCATCGCGGCCAAGGTTCACCAGACGCGGAATAAGGAAGTCGCCGCCTGGGCAGAGCTAGGTCGCAGGACCAAAGAGTCACAAGCTCAAACGTCCGCACAGACAACGCCGACGAAGGAAGCGACGAAGCCGGCCTTCCAGGCATTCAGTGATGCGGAAGTGGCCAAGCTGAAAGAGACCTACGGCGATGAAGCCGGTGGCCTGATTGACGCGCTCGTGGGGCGGGTGAACCCGCTGATCGAGCAGATGCAACGGGCTTTGCCGATCGTTGAACAGACCCAGGCCCGCAGCCAACAGGCTCAGGCCGACATGCTGGTTCGACAGATCGATGGGTTCTTCGGCGGCAAGGAACTGGACCCGTACAAGGATTCGTACGGAACCAGCGCGAGCAAGCTGACTGATACTCAGAATGCTCAGCGGACCAAGGTGCTGGAATACGCGGATGCACTGATTGGTGGGGCCGCTCAACAAGGGCGTCAACTCACCTTCGACGAGGCGATGAGCCTCGCGCATGACGCTGTATCCGGCGGGTTGAAAGAACAAGCCGCACGCAAGCAGATCACATCACAGCTTCAAACCCGCGCCAAGGGCGTGACGCTTAAACCGGGTTCACGCCCGGCAGCGCCGCTCAACGACAAGGGGAAGCTCGAACAGCGGGTTAAAGGGAGTCTGTCCAAGCTGTTCGTCTAGTGGTCCTGCGCGTGCCATTTTGAAAGTGAATTGACAATGGCCGTTGATAATGCCGCACTCGCCGACCTGATTGCGACCACGCTTCGTGATCTGCCCAAGGGGCAGTTCGAAGTGATGTGGGACAGTCAGAACTACGAATTGTGCCAGATTTACCAGGAAGATAAACGCAAGGTTGACGGCGGTACGTCGATCCAGCGTAACGTGATCCTCGACCGCTTCGGTCGCGCCAAGTACCGCCGCCTCTATGACACCGACCAGCCCACGGTAGATCAGAGCCAGTTCCAGGTGAACGTCCCCTGGACCCAGCTTTCCACGGACTACTCGTGGGACGTTCTGGAAATCATGCGGAACAAGAATTCGGCGAAGGGCTTTATTGACCTTCTTGAATCGCGCCGCGTCGAACGCATGTGGGACTTGGCCGAACTGATCGAGACGCGCGGCTGGAGCACGCCAACCAGTTCCTCGGACACGCTGTATCCCTACGGCATTCCGTACTATATCAACTTCCTCAACAACGGCGTCACCGCTGGCGGCTTCGCCGGCCAGACGATCCGTTACAGCAACGGCACCACCGGCACCGTCTGCGCGGGCATCGACGCCGCCAGCGAACCGAAGTGGCAGAACTACGCTGATATCTACAAGCGCGTGGATAACAACCTGCTCCGCACGTTACGCAGCGCCGTTCGCCGCACGCGGTTCAAACCCGCCCCGAACGTCCAGAAGCCAGGCAACGACAAGGTCGGCGCGAAGATTAAGCTCTACGCCGCCGATGACGTGACTAGCCAGCTTGAGGATTTGTCCGATAAGCGGGACGACGACAACCAGCCGGGTGATCTGGCTGGCAAGATGCTGCACAACTTCGACGGGGTCGCGCACTTCAACAAGATGCCGATTCAGTATATCCCGCAGTTGGACGGCTTCAGCGTTCAAGGGTCGGCGACGACTCAGAACCCGAACCCGATCTTCTGCGTGGACTGGAGCAAGTTGCAGCCGATCGTGCAGGATGGGTACTGGATGGAGGAATCCAAGCCGATCACTGATCGTGGCCAGCACACCACGTTCACTGTCTTCCTCGACGGTTCGCACAACAACCTGTGCGTCAACCGCCGAACGACCGGCTTCGTGATCCATAATGCTATTGTGTAATTGGCTTGATTTCAGCATTTGTTGAAACTCACAGTCTCACTGAAATAAGGAATTCAAGTCATGGCTTACGGAATTATCGGTTATGGTGCCCCCGGGCAGGTCAACTCGACCGCGCAGGTCGGCACTACTCAGTCGCTTCCCAGCGGCAATATCTTCGGTGACTGCTCGTCCCAGGAACTTACTGATGAAGCGGTTGGATACTTTGTTCATAAGGATTTCAAGGCGGATCTGACCGCCCCGGGCCTTCCGGTCCAGAACGGCACCTGGTCGTTCAATACGGCGGGTGATAGCGTCGTGAATGTGGTGTATACCAGCACCGCCAATGCGATCGCGTTTGTTCGGCCGATGGCCCCCATCGCCCCGAACGGTCAGACAAAACTCTGGTATGAGATCAGCGTCGAACCCGCGCAGATCACGTCGCAGTATATGTTCTTCGGCTTCGCGAACAGCACGGCGCTTAGCTCAACGGTCTTCTCGACCGGCGTAGCCCTCGCGGCTAGCACCGGCCTGATCGGCTTCTGGATGCACGCCGATGCTCCGAGCAATCTGGATGCCGTGTACCACGGCCAGACGGTCCAGAGCACCACGACGGTTCTCGCGAACGTTCTTACCGCGAATGCCAACAACCCGAACCCGGCGAATCTCGCCTATGTTCCGGCGGTTGCCCCCGGTGCTTTCACCGGTAGTTCGTGGGTAAAGCTGGGTCTGCGAACGGATAAGCAGTACGTATACTGGTATGTCAACGGCTCGCAGGTGGCCAAGAAACTGATTGACCAGACGATGGACCTTGCGGATAGCTACGGCGCTCTCCTGGGCTTCGGAACTTCCACCGCTACGGCCAACGCCAATATCAGTTTCCTCCGCACGGCAGCTAAGCTGATCTAGTCCATATCTTCTCTACCCTCGGGCCGGATGGATCAGTGACGGTGAAGACCCGCCGCTGGTTTATCCGGCCCCTCTTTCGTGAAAGACTAACCCATGCCCCTCGGTGGAATTCCAACATATCCGACGACTGAGCCTACCAGCGTGCTGGCGTTCAGCGACCTGATTCTGGAAGTCGCCTATAAAATGGGCGTCGCTTACTATGGCCCCGATGGCCAGGGCGTGCCGCAGGTTCCCGTGGACGCTCATGATCTATTCAAGTGCAAGCAGATCGTCAACAACGCGATCCGCATGTTCATCAACGACGGCCCCGGCCCCAATGGCTGGAAGTGGTTGAACCCGGTTGCACAGATCGACTTCTGGCCGATGATCGCCGCCGATACCACGGGCCTCACCAGCTATGTATCTTCGACGGCGTATGACTCGACCAGCAACTTCACCACGCTGACGCTGCACTACGGCAGCACCGTGTCTAGCACCAACACATCAACGGCTGGTTTTTATCCGTCGATGGAGCTTCGCAGCATCTTCCTGGGAGGCAACCCGCCGACCACCGTGCCGGGGTTCCAGCTTCCCTTCGGAGCGAGCAGCACCGCCAACAACGGTGTTCCGTTCACGATCGTCAATTACCTGTCGCCGACGCAGATTCAAATTTTCGGCCAGCCGGCTTCGAGCACGTTCACATCAACGGGCGTGAAGTCCACCTGCTGGTCGATGATCGCAAACGGCGACTATACCCTGCCGGCTGACTTTGCCGGGCAATACACCGGCGATATCACCTACATTCAGAACACCAACCGGGGAATGATCCTCAGTTGGACCGATGAAGTATCGATCCGCAGCCGCCGGCAGAACTACAACTTTGAATCAGGCACGCCGTATGAATGTGCAGTTCGCCTGATGCCAACGCCTTCGATTGTCAGCGCCACGCCGGGAAACGTGAACCTCACATACTACCCGCAGCGCCGCCGCTGGGAACTGATGACGTGGCGCATCAGTTCTGAATTTCTGCACGCGATCTTTCCGTACCGTTTGGGTTTCCAGTCGCTGGTCAATCTCACCGACACGCCCCCTTCTCCGTTCGCGTTTGATGAAGCGCTCAAGGCCGCGTGTCTGGCGCAGACTGAATTCGACGTGGAAAACCAGATGGGTCTTGCTTGGCAATACTACAAGGGGGATGCTTTGAAGAAAGCATTCCTGCTTGACGCCATGAGCGCCCCCAAGCGCCTGGGTTACTTCGGCAATCCCTCGTCGGGCGGCACGATGGGTGGCCTGATTCGCGACTTCCGTAACAACTGGTATCAACGACCCACCGTGGGTGTCAATCCCCTGGGTTAATTTTTCTCCGTGACGCGCTCCGTGTCACCATGCTAGGAGTATCGCTATGAAGTTTTCACCTAACAATTTTCTTCAGAATATCAAGAACATCGTCCCTGGCGGTCTTCGCCAGAACCCGACCGCCCCGCTGCCGAATGACGGGGGGTTTAATCTGGACTATAGCCTGGGCCTTAACGGCGGTGTGTTCGCGGCCGGTGCTACATTCACCACCGTGAATAACGTCCCGATCATTTCATCCGCCGCATCCAATACCACGATCGCTACGTACGGATTTCTAGTCCCGCGCGATTATGACGAAAACTCTGATCAGATCCGCGTCCGCCTTCTCGCCCGCATGGGCGGGGCGACCAATACGCCGACGCTGACCGTTGCTTCCAGCACCACGATCCTCGGCAGCACAGTCGGCATCGCTGGCACATCGGTGACATCTTCCGCGATCACCGCGACTGAAGCAGTCTACGAATTCGATCTATCGGGCCAGGGGCTAACCCGGGACGAAATCCTCTCCTTCGTTATTACGGCCGGTGCCCACACGACCGATGCCGTTCAAATCTTCGCCGTTGAGGTTGTCTACGCATCCTGCATCGTCTCATGGCGCGACGGGCTGGACGCGCTGGGCAATCCGCTGCGGTAAGGAATTCTAGTCATCTTTTCTTACAGGTCCCCCTCCTTTAACGAGGGCGGGGATTTTTAATATGCCGCAGCCACTTCGAATCCATGCCCCGTCTCCCATCGGTGGAGTGAATACCGTGGTCGCCCGCGAGGGGCAGCCACCCGGCACTTGCTGGAACGCCCTAAACGTCCTCCCGTACGACGCATTCGGTCGCAAGCGCGTGGCCCAGCGTTCAGGAGTGGCGAAGGAATTTCCGACTGATCTTGGCATCGGCAAGATTCAGGGCATGCTGCCGGTCAACAACGTAGCTTATGCCGGGGGTAATGCAAGCACGGGCGTCACCCCGCTAAACGGGTGGACTGTGCCCGCCCACGTTTCTACGGCAATGAACAATCTGCTGTACGAATTTAATTACGTCGGGGGGAGTTCCGATACGACGCCGAGGTATAACAGCACCCTTCCCGAAGTAGGGTGGGTCCTCTCATTTGATGTGTCCTATACAACATCGACAAACTCTTCGCTTGACCTGATCATCAATATTGATCCCGATCCCGCGACTTCTTTCGGAAGCCCCAATCCCCGGCTTTCGTTGGATTATCAATTCCTCTCTTCGACCGCTGCGAGCAATTTGTTTGTTTTCTCTAGCACAACTGGGGATTTCATTCAAACAACGAATGCGATCAGCGCCCCGCCGGGTTCGACGATACCGATGACCATCACCTGGACTTCTGGGGGCAATATTTCGGGTACGTTCGGATCGTGGACCACGAATGGCGGGGGAGGCGGCGGATCGGGCGGGACCTTCCACGTTCCAGTAAGTTCCGGTTCCGACTATATCTCCATATTCACCGTCCTCGATCCGTCTAATCTGTCCGAGTCGATGACGGTCAGCAATCTCGTTCTCACTCAGACTGTCGGGGTCGCCACAGGACAGGTCGGGTATGAGACGTTACTGATCGCCGTGTGTGATGGATATGTGTGGGTTGGTGAGAACGGTGTGATTGCGAAAGCCGCTAACGGGCAAGCGACTCCGCAGATTTCCCCGACCGCATTTGTGAGCATGGCCTATGCCGATGGTGTGGTCTTTATAGCCGATGGGAGCCCCTTCTTGTGGGGGTACACGATCGCGACCGATACAGTCGCCGCGGTCACGCCCGTCCCTTCACCGGGCAACGTAACTGGCACCGTGCCGCCGAACTGCAATCTAATCTGTAACTGGCGGGGCCGTGTCACGCTGGCGGGCGATTCCGCGAATCCGCAGAACTTTTACATGGCCCGTCCGTCTGGCACCTACTTCAACACCGTCACCAGCACCCTGGTGGTCATACCCCCGGGGGCCGACTGGGACTATTCGCAGACCGACTCTGCCGCTGCTGTGGCCGGCAATCTTGCCCACAGCGGAAAGATCGGCGAGCCGATCACCGCTTTGATTCCGTTCAGCGACGACTATCTTAAATTTGGCTGCTCGCATTCTCTGTGGATGGCCCAAGGTGATCCAGCAGACGGCGGTACGATCACCAACGTCAGTAATACCCTCGGCATCGTCGGTAAGGACGCGTGGTGCGTCGACCCGGCGGGTACCCTGTGGTTCGTCGCGACCGGCGGCGTCTTCCAAGTTCGCCCAGCATGGGAGTTCTACCGCCCCCCGGAACCGATCAGCCAGCGGCAGATCAATCAGAGTTTCACTGGCCTGAATCCCTCGGCCACGAAAGTATCTCTAGTCTACGACCCCGATCTTCTGTATCTCCATATCTTCGTGACCCCGATAGATCAATCCGCCGGAACACACATGACCGTGGATATGCGTAGCGTCGGCGAGGGTGAGGCCGGATTCTGGCCAACGCAATACGTCTCGACCATTGGTCCTACTTCGTCTGTCTTGTTCTTCGCAGACGGAAATCCTAACAACCGCGCCATACTCCTCGGGGGCTGGGACGGGTTCATACGATCTCTAAGCGATACGGTGTACGATGATGATGGGTCTACGATCGCAGCGACCGTGACCCTCGGGCCGTTTGCGCCCGTTCCTGGTGAAGCAGCCGTGCTTACCGGGGTCACGATCGATCTCGGGGAACTCCCGCCTGTCTTGTCATCCACGCACTGGAACGTTCAGGCCAAGCTTGCGGCGGGACCTGATGCATACTCTGTAACAGAGGGGCTAAATAATGCCGCGAATAATCACCCCATCGCCACAGTCGTAATGCCGATGGACCGCCGGCAGAAGGTATTTCGCCAACGTATGCGCGGGGGCTGGTTCAGTCTAACGCTGAGCAACTTCACGGATCAGGCATTCTTTTCGATCGAGTCCGCAATGCTTGAATTTGTCCCGGGCGGACGTAATCGTGAGATTCGATAATGTCGAAGATAGACCGCAATTCATCCTCGAATGATCGCATCCGCCGGAACTTCCAGCGGCTGAGCCAGTTGATCGCAACCAGCACGCTTGGCGGCAGCAGCTTTACTGTTGATCCAAATGGGGCGTTGTCCACGGGCGTTGCCGGGACCGGTGTTAAAGTGGACGGGTCCACTATCATTATCTCCGGGGACAAGCTGGCGGTTAAGCTCGCGAATAATTCTCTCGCCGAAAATGCCGCTGGTTTACGCGTCAATATTGCCAGCACTAATCCCGGCTTTGGGCTGGACAGCACGGGTTTCCGGATCGGCAACGGCGACAGCTCAATCAACTTCGCCGGGAGCACGATCGCTGTGTTCCGTTCTGCGACGACCAGCGCCCTGAACGTCAACAGCACGAACGGTTTGTTCGTCGGGGTTGACGGATCGACGATCACCGTTAACGGACTAAACGAATTGACCGTGATCGGTAGTACCATATCCGCGCCAATCATCGCAGGAGATACGTCGATCGCAGTTGCCTCAAGCACGGGAAGCACGACGATCCGGGTCCGAGACGGATCAAACGGGGGCATCACGACTACCTCAACGGGTATCGCGGTGATGCTCGCGGATGGCGGCGGTTCCACAAGTCTGTTGAATTTCGATTTCACCACGCAAACCCTTGGGGCCAACGTCGGGGCGATCGGCGGTTCTGGCACAACATGGTATTGCTCTGCCGGCGTGATCATCCCGAACGGGTCGCAAGATGACACGGCGATGACGATCCAGAATGCCGGAACGGTCACAACCAAGGGTGCCCGATCCAACACTGGATCGCAGACTGCATCTGCGATGTACGTGCCTACTCTCGCAATCGGGACGAACTACACGATCACGATGAGCATGACACCGGAAGCGGGCATGTCTGTCGGCACAACTGCGGCGATCGGAGTGTTCCTTCGCACGGATAAGGTTTCCTTCACCAGCGGACAAGGTATTTCGGTACGAGTGTGGACTGACAGAATGTGGATTACTGATATGACCACCGGAGTCATAGCGTCCACACTGGTCACTCTCAACACAAGTTCGGTCTACAACCTTACCGTCACAGTCGCGGGAAATCTGATCACCGCCGCTATTAACGGTAGCTCTTGCTCGGCCACCACAAGTAACTACGCGGCCAATGTTGGACTAGGACTGTGGGAGGCGAATAGCCTCAGTTTCGGTAAAGCATACAATTTTCAGGTGTCGCAAAATTCCTCGACGTTCTATTCTGGTCTTCACCTCGGGGCTACTGGCCTCGGAGTCCTAACATCGAGCACGAGCGGCTTGTTGATCGGCTCGACCGGGGTTTCGATCAACGCGGACGGATCGACGATCACCGTTAACAGTACGGGAGTTCTCACCGCCTCGACGGCGGGCACTCCTCTGATCGCCGCCGACCAGTCTATCATACTCGGGTCTAGCACCGGCAGTACCACGATCGGCGTTCGGTTGGTTTCGACTGGTGGCCTTCAGGTCGGGGCCGGCGGTCTATCGATTAAGCTGATTAATACGACACTCGCAACCTCGGCCTCTGGTATAGCCGTTAACATCGCGGCACCCGGCGGGCTAGGTGTCAGTAGTGGGTTATTCGTCAACGGGTTTAGAACTAGCGTCGGCACGCCGGGCAGTCCGGCGATAGCCAATGCGTGGTTCGACACTACGGCCGTTGCCTTCGTGTGCAACTTCGCGCCGTCTCCCGGACTTCTCGGAACGGTCTCAGCGAACACGGCCAAATGGGCGGCGGCCCAAAGCGTCACGGCCAGCACCTCTGCGCTGACGTTCGCAACTGATCAGATACCGTATAATGCCGCGTTCCTCAACATTGTCGGGCGGGCCGTACTGATCCGCCTACATGTCACTTTCAACGCGTCCGCAATCGCCAACACATTCACGTTTAATATCCAGCTTGGATCAACCGTCATCTCCAGTTACACGACGGCGGCGGTTGCATCGGGTAGTCTGGAATCAGTGATTGAGACACTGGTATATACCCAAACAACCGGTGCAACCGGAACCGTAGCGGCCTCGACAAAAGTGGTGGCTAATGCCGTTGCAACGGCGACGTCGTTCACGGTGTCTACCGTCAACCTAACCAGCGCGCTAACCCTACAGTTCACAGCGTCCGCTACGTCTATCAACGCCGGAGATTCAATCACGATACAGACCGGAACCGTCTGCATTCAAGGCTAATGTACTAGGAGTATTTCATGCCCGGACCTATGCCCATGATGGGAGCGAAGCCGCCTATGGCGGCAAAGCCCCCGCAACTTCCGCAATTCAACAGCAACGCGCCCGGCAGCGGAGCGCAGACCGGAGGTATCAACTCCGGGTTGCAATATCTAAACAAAGCCGCCCAACTCAGCGGCCAGACTACCAATGCCCAGCAGATGCAGCTTGGCACGCAGCTTCAGCAGAATCAGGCCAATGTCCAGCAGAACATGACCAATCGCGGCCTGGGAAACACCAGCGTCAGCCAGACGATGGGGCAGGCCCCCCTTCAAAGCTACAACCTGGGGATGGCCCAGGTGGGCGATTTGAATGCCCAGCGTCAGATGCAGGCATATGGGAATCTGGCCAACGCGTCGGCTCAGGGGGGCACAGCGATCAGCAACACGCAGCAACCTTACGCGCAGACGAACTTCACCCAGCAGAAGATGCAACAGATGGCTGGCCCGCAGCAGAGTTACTCGCCAGCGATGCCTTCTGATTTCCAGCAGGGACAGCAGGCCGGCGGACAAATGGCCGGGTATCAGAACCTGATGAATGCCGCGCAGCCACAGTTCCAGGCCAACGCCGGAACCCAGCAGCAAATGACCCCCGACCAGATGGCACTGATGATGCAGGGACAGCAGACCGGCGTTGGTGGTGACGGCGGCGGCGGTGGCGATTACGGAGTTTAACAATGGCCTCTCTTATTCCAGCCGAAGTGATGGCGCAGATGCTCGCGCGGCGCGGGCAGGTTCAGACCGTCCCCACCGGAATGGGACAAGTGCAGCCCCGCGCCACGCCGATGGCCATGCCCTCGGGCATGATGGACAACCCGTCCATGCAGCTTCAGAACGCCCACGCCCAGGCAGTCGCCAAGGGGCGCGGGCAGACTTCCACACCCGCCTCGGGTCCAGGCAATCGTGGCCCGGTGAGCAGTTCGCTTTATAAGTCCATGCTGATTGACGCCGCCGGCGTGGATGATAAAGAGCGGGAAAAGTACAACCAGCTTGCCCACGATGACGGCACCACGCCGCAGATGCTGCATCAGCTTCTGCAAACGCGGCAGCAGAACCGACCACCGGTTCAGCATGATTTCGCCGGCCAGGCCCAGCAGCCGGCGAATCAGATGACCTTCAAGACCCCGGATCAGACCGCACCGGAAACCGGGAGCTTCAAACTCCCGCAGGAATATCAGGGCATGGCCCAGCACAGTTTGTTCGCCAAGCAGGCGCAGTCCAGGACTGCGCAGGTTCCCGGCGCTCAGCAGAATGACCCGGTCGTGCAGATGATCAACAGCTTCCAGGGTCAAATCCCCGAACAGCTCCGACAGGCGGGCATCGCCGCGATTCAATCGGGCGCGAAACCCGAGCAGGTCATGGGTCATTTCCAAAACGCGATGCAGAACCAGCGGCATATGCAGGCGACCCAGCAGCATCAGCAAATGCAGCAGTCGCAGCATCAACGCGATCAACTGATGAAGGCCAACCCCGGCATCGACTACGAAGGGGACGAATCGCAATTTGTCGGCAACGATCCTGAGACGCTGCGAATGAAGCATGTCTTTCAGCAGGTCAAAGGTGCTGGCGGTGAACAGGCACAATTGCCGCAGCCGCCCAAACCTGGGCATCAACTTGACGCCCAAAGCGCGCAGCATTTTATGCAAGCCGCCGGCGGGGATAAGAACAAGGCCCGCCTGCTCGCTCAGCAAACCGGCTGGAGTTTCTAAATGCCCGATATCTTCGATCAACTTGATACGCAAGCCGCCCCTGCGCCCACGACTATGCCCGCCGCGCCCAAGGGGGATATCTTCGACCAGATCGGCTCGTCCATCCCCACCGGGCCGCACGATGCTTCGCAGTATTTCGCGACGCACGCAAACATGGACCCGCTCGCGGTGCAGCAGGCGTTCACGCAACTGCACACCGGGCAGATGCAGCAGCAGCCCATGACGCCTGAGCAGGAACGCGCTCAGGTGGCGCAGAACCAGGGGGGCGTTGCCCATTTCGGTAACGCGATGGCGCAGACGATCGCCGCTCCGATTCAAGGGGCAGTCGGTCTGGTTTCCCCCGACACAGGAATGCAGCTTCGGCAGCAGGCCCAGTTGAACTATGGCCCGCAGACGGGCGCGGCGGGGTTCGCCGGCGCCCAGGCGGGCAACTTGGTTAACGCTCCATACGTGATGACCGGGGCGGGCCGCGCTCTATCCGCCGCCGAGGCGATGGGCAACAAACGAATTGATATCGCCGAGGAACGGGCCAATGGCCAGGATGTGAGCGGATCGAGCGAAATCGCCCGCGTCGCCGGTACTGGAGCGCTCGACTACGGCATGAACGTGGTCGCCAACAAAGCAGGCGGCAAGCTCTTTGGCGGGGGCGCGCTCGGGAAGACCGCCGGCGCTGACGCGGTGCCGGTCGCCAAGAACATCGTGGCGAACTTCGCCAAGCGGTTCGGCGCTGACGCTGTGACCAATGAAGTCATCACCCACGCGCAGATTGCAGCGCAGAACCTGATTGACGGGCGACCCGTCACCGAGGGGATGGGCGCGCAATCAGCCATTGCCCCGCTGATCCAGACCGCTGCTTTTGCCGCCGCCCACGGGGGGACGGACATGCTTCGTCGGCGGGGTGAACCGAGTAAATCGCCGGCGGAACAAACCCCACAGGAAGCTCAAAACGGTCAAGCCCCCCAGCAACAGGCCCAGGACCAGAAGCTCGCCAGCGCCCCGAAAGATATCTTCGATCATATCCAACCTGATCGGCAATCCGCCGCCCCCGCTCCAGCGCCGGCGCCCGCGCCGGAATCGACCGCGCCAGAAGCTCATCCCGACCGGCTCAAAGACATTCATGAGCTGACTGACTACTACAACCGGAATAACCCGAACGACCAGACCGGCGAGCTTCTGAAGTCGATGGCCCCGCACACCCCCTATGAGAAGGCGAAGGTGCCCGTAGAGTTCGCCCAGGGCATCGGGGAAAGCGTGGACCAGTCCAAGGTCGATTCGCTGGCGAAGATGGCCCCTGAAGACCGCCAGAAGCTCGGGCCGGCCATCCTTGGGCCAGAAGGGAACATCTTCGACGGCGCCCATCGCATCGCCGCTGCCAAAGCTGCTGGTGATACTCACGTCTCTGCATATGTTCCTGAAGACCTGATCGGCAAACACGGAATCGAGTCGGCCACAGAATCGGCGCAGACGGAAAATTCGGCGTCCGGGTCCAGCCGCGAGAGCGACCCGGCAAAGGACGCCATTCTACTGAAGCAGCGGGACTTCCTCGAAGCAAAGTCCCGCAATGATCCTGCGGCAGACCATCTCGCCGCCGAAGTCCAGAAACAGGTATCTGATTACGAGCAGGTGCATGGAGAAGATAAAGCTGAAGATATCATGGCCCAAGTTCGGGACATGAAGCACGAGCCGACACCGCCGCACATCGCGAATCGGCTGAGGGAAATTCTCAGCAAGCCGTATCAGCACACTACTGCTGATATGTCCGATCGGGATGTGCAGCACGTTCTGGATACCGCCGGGTTCGAGGGGCTTCCGCCGGGCACCTACACGCCGCCGCCTGAGGAGAAGGCGTCTGCTCCGAAGGAACAGGCCCAGCCTGCCGGGCCATTCAAGCTCCCCGAGCACACAGTTGAATCGACCAAACTTCAGACCCTGATGGAGACCGCCCGGCAGAACCGGCTGTCCGGGGGTCGCCGCGCGGGCGCTATGGCGCTGCCGAGCGCCAATGATATGGTCGGCCCCGGCTCGATCTATCACGAGGAGATCAAGCCGAAACTCAGCAAGCTGGCCGAGGCCGGCAAGTTCATCAAGGACACGCTGAAGAACACCTTCCCGATGGAGACCGGCGGCGGCAGTGAAAAGACCGCGCAGGTAATGCGCGAGGAATTCAACAGGGCCAACAACAATCAGCTTGCCGCCCAGGATGCGTTTGAGCAGGCTCGACAGGGATTTGATAAGTTGAAGCCGGCAGAGCAGACTGATTTCCAGCGGAAGATGTATAACCAGGAACCGCAGGCGACGCCCGAGCTTCAGAAGATCGCCGACTCGATGTACGAAGACACCAATGAAGGACGCCAGAAGCTGGCGAGCCTGGGAAACACCGCCGCCCAAACATGGTCGGATCATTGGTACAACATGATGTGGAAGAAGGACGCCAAGGCCGCTGACACGATGCAGAAGGCGATGCGTCCGGGCGCGATCGAGGGAAAGAAAGGGTTCCTGAATAAGCGGGCGCTGGCCGACTTCGATGAAGGTCTGGCCAAGGGTCTGGTTCCCAAGTATGAGAACCCGGTGGAAATGTTCCTGGCCACCCGCGCTGAGCGCAGCAAGTTTCTCGCCGGCTATCAGGGGATGGATCGTCTGGCCAAGGATGGACAGATCAAGCGCTTCGAGGATGAGAAAAAAGTTCCCGCCGGCTGGGAGGAAGTGCCAACCGGAACCAAGGGTGTGCTGAAGGATATCATCAAGAGCGACGGCAAAGCCTATGCTCCGGTGGAAGTCAATCGCATCCTGAAGAACATTGTCGAGCCGTCGAAGGTCGGCAGCAATCCAATCTACCGCATCCTGCAAGATGCCAACAACACCATCACGCAATCGATGCTCGGCCTGTCGGCGTTCCACGTTCGTAAGGTGACGCAGGAACTGATTAACCTTCAGGCCGCGCGATCGCTGGACCTGGGGTTGCAAGGCAGGCTCGGTGAAGCGGGCGGCGTGCTCAAAGGTTCGCTGCTCTCACCGGCCAAAGCGGTGATGAACGGCGGCGACATTCAGAAGATGATGCTCGGGACCAAGATGGCCGGCAGTCCTGAGCAGGGGAAGGTCATCGACGCGATGAAGACGACCTTCGCCGCCAAGGCCGATCCGGCATATGAAACGCAGTTTGGCCGCAAGTTCCAGAAGGCGATCAGTGATGGTGGATTGCAGGGGCTGCTCCGCGCTGGCGTGCATGGTCCTCTGGCGCTGAATGAGAAGCTGATGCAGAAGGGTGTGTTCGGATATGTCCAACGCGCCAAGCTGCATCTTGGCAGTGAAATGATTGGGGACTTTCTGAAACAATCACCGAACGCCACTTCCGCGGAAATCAACAAGGAAGCGGCGAAGGTTAGCGATCACTTGGACAACGTGCTGGGTTTAATGAATCGTGACAACCTGTTCTGGAACAGAACGGCCCGCGATCTGGCCACGCTCAGCACGTTGTCTGTAGGATGGAACTACGGCAGCGGTCGTGCCCTGGCGGGCGGGTTGGTGGACTTGGGCAAGGGCCTGGGGTCACTTGCCAGGGGCGGCAAGCTGTCGGATATGGACACGCGCCGGGTGAGTTATCTGGCCACGACTGGCATGCTCACCGCGTTCACCGGGGCGATCACCACGTACATGGCGACGGGCAAAGCCCCGAGCAAGCTGCGTGACCTGATCTTTCCGCCGACCGGCGCGAAGGATCGGGATGGGCATGACATTCGCCTGAATACCGGATTCTACACCAGCGACTGGTTTGACTTCATGCACCATCCAGTCGATACGCTGTCGGCCAAGGCGTCCCCGATCGTGCATGCCGCCACCGACATTGCCCGCAACAAGGACTTCACCGGCACCAAGGTCTATGACAACGATGACGCGTGGTACAAGCAGGCCGGGCAGATCACCAAGTACCTGATCAAATCGGGAATGCCCCTGTCGATCAACCAGTATCGCCAGCTTGAATCTGAAGGGACCAAAAGCACCGGGGCCAAGGTCGCCGGGATGCTCGGCTTCAAGACCGCCCCCCGCGCGCTCAGCGAATCGGATGCCGAGATCAAGGCGCACCAGATTCTTCAGGAGCGATCCAGCGCCGCTGGCCGCAGCCCCGAGGAAGCGGAAAAGTCGCAGACGCTGCGGAAGTACGAGAATGAATTGCGGGATAATAACCCGGCGGCGATGGGCGACATTCGCAAGGGAGTCAATCAGAAGCTCTTATCGCCGAAGGATGTGAGCACGATCGAGAAACGCGCCAATGAACCAACCGGGTTGAAGGGGATGCTCGGCAACAGCGAGCTTCGACCCGATGACCTGATGAAGATTTGGAAGGAGATGACTTCGGATGAGCGGAGACAGATGCAGTGGCAGATCAAAGGAAAAATCGGCCGGTCGGATAAGACCACGCCGGAGAAGCAGGCGATGTTCAAGCAGATCGCCCAGGATGTGAGGGCTGTAAAGTGAGCAGTACAAGCGTAGGATTGCCGAAGAACTTTCAGGATGCCAAGTTGCTAATGGACCTGATCGTTCAGCCGGCGCTGGACCTGATGAAGACCGAGTTGAACCAGCACGCCGCCAAAGTGGAACAGGCGGTCAACAGCGCCCTGCAAACGGTGGGATCGTTTGAAGGGCGGGTGAACCGCCTGGAACAGACTCAGAAAAAAGCCCTAGCGGGTTACGCCGTCTTCAGTACGGCGCTTGCGGGCGTACTCGCCGGCGGCTGGTCGTGGATTAAAAACCACTTCCACTGGAGCGTCGGGTAGCGGAAGCGTCTGTTCCCACTTGATCGTATGTGCATGAGCCAGAGCCTCACCCAAGCGGTGAGGCTCTACTTGTTTCATCCCATCCTTAAAACCGTAGTAGACGTTGCGAAGGATGTGCAGCGGGACGACCCGCACTTCCCCGTCACGACTCCAGCGAACCTCCATCTTGTTCTGAATCAACATCTTCAGACGGGCCAGCCCAATCGTTGCCACGGTCAAGGTAGGGGAGTTTGATTCCACAACGCTGTAAAAACGCATCTAACTGTTCCTCTGTCGTTCGACGAGTGCCGGGAAACCGCGCCGTCTGGCGGTTGTCGATCACCGTGTAGGGCAGCGTCTCGCCGCGCAGCCCTTTGCTCATCCAGTTATAGACTGTCTGTCGCGAAACCCGCAGCCGGTATTTTTCCCACAGATAGGCCGGAATCTGTGCCGTTTTAATTTCCTTGCTCATAGCATCGGTCCTTTGATCAGCTTGGCTGCATCGGGAATTTCCTGAGTCGGATAAGTCACGCTGATTTTTTGTGAAGCGGCGTCGAGCCAAATGCCGATCTGCCACTTCCGGTTGACCCGAACGAGCCAGCCGGGAAAGCCCTCGGGGGATGTGACGCCCCCGAAGACTGATAGCTCCCCTTGGGTTTCCATCTGCCGCTGACAGGCACGGGTGGGAGCGTTCCCCGTCGCGAAGTCAATCACGTCTTGTCGTGTGCGGAAAATCTTCATTAGGCAACCAGTTCGGGGAGCTTGCCCTCGTCGAACCTGCGGATAAACTTCTCACGGATCATGCTTTCACCGAAGATGATTTTGTGTCCATATACTGCATCGAAAGACTTGCAACACCCGCGGGTTAGGACCGAGGGTTTCTTCACGCCGCACTTCTTGGCAAAGTTGGATAGGGGACAATCGCAGCCGTTGTTTAGTTTGCCTCTGATTCCGTATCGCTTCAGCAGAGCGACGATCTGCTTGACCGATTGACACTTGAACAATTCCGCGAGCTTGGGTTTTTTCTTCTTCATATTTATCTCCGTGCCGCGTTGACTAAGGTGCCCGCGACGAAGCACAACGAACCGACGAGGTACAATAGATCAGGCAGCGTGATCTTCATGTGTGCGTCAACTGAACCGTTGTCGGGGTGGACTTGAACCCGAACAGGGACTTGAGGGCCGTGATCGCACCGGGCAGGCTCTTGGTGTAGTACAACTCATAGATCACGAGCGATACGCCAAGTGCAATAAGCCCCAACGCAAACCACGGAAACACCGGCAGCGATACTAAGCCAGTGAACGACACGGCTGCGACTGATCCCGCTACCGGCACCAGAATGGTGCTGATCCAGGACAACGGGGTGAAGTACAGGCCGATCCCCACGCCCAGCGCCACCACCGCGATCACCGTCAGCGTGATGAGCGGCTTCTCGAATTTCTTCACATACGCGGTAATGGCTTTGATAGGGTGGCGAAGCGGGTCGGACTCCCCCAGGGCGTCATTGACCGTCCCCCGGTTGGCGATAGTCGTTACCTTCTGCCGTACCGCCGAGGGCTGGCAACCCCCACAGGCGAGAATCAAACCTGCCGAAGCGCCCAGGCACCAGATTGCAAAGAGAACACGAAGTAACCAGTCTTTCATTAGGAGAACTTTCTGAGCTTATGGCTCTTGAATTTCCGGCGGTTATATTTCTCGCCGGGTCCGCAGGGCATGATGAAATGCTGCGGGATGCCATCAATGACAACCCCTGCCGACAGGATGGAACGAATCTGTGAGTGATGACCGTAGGCAAACGCCACGGCCCGATCGTCAACCCCGCAGCCGGTATCCATACCGAAGGTTCGACGATCGCGATTGGCCCGCCACTTGATGCCGGCGGCAGAGTGAATGTGCCCCTGCACGACGCTCATCAACTGCTTCATCATCGAGTTGAACGCCGGGTGCAGCCCGCCGGTGCCGGTGCCGTGGAAGTAGAACACGTCATCGATCATGTGATCGGTGCCCCATTTCCAGCCCGGCGTCTTCCAGATATCCTTGTAGTCGCGAAGGAAGCGGCTGGGGATATTCACCGTCTCGGCCAGACGAATCAGGCGCTCATCGTGATTGCCGATGCAGACGCTGGCGTTCGGAAAGTTCCGATGCCACCGCCCCACCCGCTGTGCGGCCAGTTCATATTCATCCTTGGGGCCGGGAGCATCAGGATGATGCGCGTGGAAGCTGATCGCGTGCCAGTCGCACACATCCCCGATGAACATCGTGGCGTCACACTGGTGCTCGTCCCGCAGATCACGGCAGAACGACAGATAACCTGGGTGGCTGACCGGCTCGTGAATGTCCCCCACTACTAAAACCTTAGACATGAGCAAATTCTTTCTTGGCCGCATACCATGCCCGCATGTAGTCGCGGCGATTGCGGCCCGCGTCGCGTCCGTGCTTGTAGTTAGGATTATTACGACCGGAGCTAGATGCTCAGGATGGGCGTGGCGAGGGCGTTGGCGAGGGCGAATTCATGCTTGGCGTTGTAGTAGTCGCCGCCGTAGGGCTTGTACGCCCGCAGCTTCAGCCACTGCGTCAGAAAGAATTCCCCGGAAGCGCCAACGCTCTTGGTCCAGCCGGGCAGCAACACGATGCCCCCCTGCTCATGGCCTTCCTTGGCGATGAAGAAGTTCGACCAGAAATCGCGGAGCACAAACACGGTCTGATCGTTCACGTCCTGCGCGGTGTCGGAGGCGTTGGGGTTGCCGTAGCGATCAATGTCGGCAGGGCTGATGACGTTGAAGCCCATGCCCAGGAAGGTATCGCGGGCCTTATCAAACGCCGGGAAGTTAAATGACTCGTACCCGCGCATCGGGCCGGCGATGTAGACAAACGGGCGATGGGCCTCGGTGTCTTCGCGGAGCAGTTCACCATCGCTGAAGGTTGTGCCGCCAACGATCTGCTCGGCGACTTTGGCGGGGCATCCCAGGATAAACAGATGCTCGTACAAGCCCTGTCGCTTGGGGTTATTGAATACAAACTGTTCGCAAGTGGAGTCCTGAATCGCCTGCTCAACAAAATCTTGGGGCGTTTCCTGGGGCAATTCATACTTGCTGGCGTAGTTGGGCGTGTCATCCAGCGTCGCCGGCAGGTGGCCGTTGGCGATCTGTTCCTGGAAGTGAAGCAGCGCGAAGCCGTTCCACACCATCTGCGCCAGATGATCTTCATCCACCTTGCCGAGCTTGAACGCCATCAGGTGACGTTCCAGACTGGCGAGCACGCGGGTGAAGGGCATTCCCTTTTCCCAGTTCCGATCGCCATAGTGTTCAGCACCTTGGGTATAAATCTCAGCGAGGCGGGTGAGGGCCAGCGGCGAGATCAGGTCGTAGCGGAGCTTGCCCTGTTGGGTGTCCCGCTTTGCGCCTGTCGAGAAGTTATCCTGCACGTCTGAATGATTCATAGTCTCTATTGTCTCCCAACCGGGTTACCGCCGAACTTGGCAGCGGCCCATTTCTTCAACTTCAAACCTTTGAACACGCTGTACTTGTGCCCTCCCTTTTCGTAAGTAGCACTGATGGCGTAGATGGCGTTGGATCGCAACCGTTCATAGAACCGACTCTTGGTCTCCTGCCGGATTCGCCGCTCGGTGCTCCAGCCCACCCAGCTATCAAACAACTGATCCTTCAACACTTCGCCGTCGTTATCCTGATCAGTGCATTCTTCGAGGAACGCCGCAACCGGGCTGGTGGCCGTTCGCCATTCGAGCAGCGCTTCATGACTGCTAACCGGCACGGTGAACGTCCCATTGGCGCGAAGCCGGCGAAGTCCTTCCAACGCCCACACGGCGATGCCCGCAGTCTCCATCGCCAGCTTGTCTGGCAGCAGGCGATCCGGTTTGTCCTTGAAGCTGCGGGTGAATTCCAGAAGGTTTAACCGGCGGATCAGAGCGCCGGCATGATCCGGCACATCCAGGATTTCATTTGAGGCAATGGTAATCCGAGCAGTAAGAATATGCCGTTCGAGTTGGTCCTTATGCTTTCGGTTGATCTGGACGCCGTCGTTTCCAACAATGTTAAGCAGCAGTTCAAGTCCCCGCATGGCTGTTCCATCGCGTGGAGCACGGGCATCACCGATGGTGCAGAGAAGTTTTCCAACCAGGGGAGCAAGACCGAAGCCGCCGGAGAGATCAGAGAAGCTGGTGTCGCAGGCTTGTTCCTCTCCAACCAATGCCGAGAGCACTTCCAGAATACGACCTTTGCCGGAGGCGGTGGGGCCGCGCATGTAAAGCATTTTCTGAAAGCTTGTATCACTCGTGAGAACATACCCGATCCATTCCTGAAGTAGATTGATCTTGTCGGGGTCATCACCCAAAGACGAGTGCAGAAAAGATTCCCACGCAGGGCACTTCGCTGTAGGATCGAACGCAAACGGGAGAGCCGCAGTCGTGAACAGATCAGGCGTTGGATCGAGCAGGGCGTCGTTGTCACCCGTTAGGAAAGCCGGCACGTTCAGGATGCCATTGGAAAAGACGATACAATCACGCGGATCGGGGCCGCTTGCCCCATTGATCCAGACCGGAATCTTCCGCGAAGGTACTAACGTCTCGGCGATAACTGCTTGCGTGAGATTCGCAATTAAGGTATTATCAGCGACGAGGGGTTCGAGTTTGATGTTCCCCTTGGAGTCAACCCGCTGAACAATTCTGTCATATGCCCAGTTGTATATCGGTTGAATGAATTCTTCCTTCTTCAACGGCGCGTACTTCATCCCGTTGTAGCGATAGAAGGTTTCCTCCCAGCGCCGCAGGATGTAGCGGCTGACCAGCCGGTAGCGTTCATCAAGGAAGGAACGGGCGATCGTGGTCGGTCGGTCATCGACAATGAGGGTGGAGTCTACCCGCTTCTGGCCGTGCTCCTCGACGAACTTGAGGAACTGATCGCGCGTGAGGCCATACTTGTTCTTCCAGGACCGCAAGTCCTTTACGTGCTCCGGCGGCATCACCATCGTCACGTCACGGCAGACCGTCTTCAGGGTCTGGAACGCGGCGATCATCCCCTCTTTGCCCGGCTCCCGACCATCCGCCTTTCGATCGTTCTCCCCGACGATGATGACGGGCTGTGCCCGCACCAGGTCACGGAGAACGTCCATGCACGCCAGATCGTTGGGACGACCCACGCCGCGGAATCCCAGGTCCAGCGCCACGCAGGTATCGCTGAACCCCTCGACGACAACGACCGGCTCTTTGCCGTCGATGAGCGCCGACGCATTGCTCAGGTTGCCTTCCGCTTTGCGGATGTGCAGGAAGCCAAAACGCATCGGTCGTTCGGACTTCACGCGAATGCAGATCGCGGCCTTGGGGTCGGCGACGTTGTCGGCCGAGAGCACGCAGCCATCTGGCTTCCCGCAGACGGGGCACAGTTGCCCGGCGTCCATTGTGCGAACCCAGTTGTGAGCGCCGGAGCTATACCCCTTTTCGCCCCCACGGTGATTCGGGTTGACTTCGTAAACTAAACCACGTTTGCTCCCTGGGTATGTGACCTTGCAATCATCCTGTGATCGCAATGAAAGTCCAATGGGGTTAGCATCGGCGTCCCGCTCGGGTATCGCCCACCACCCCTGAAAGCTCTTTGCTTTCTTGAAGGTGACGATGGGTGCCCACCCGAGCGCCAATCGCCTTACAGAGTCTGCGGACACACCCAGGTGATCTGCCAAGTCGGCAATCATGGCTGGGTATGCGTTACCCTGAAAGGCTTCGAGTAGCCTTACAAACTTGTTCATGGGGAAGGACGACTGGCGAGGATTGAACCCGCAGCTTGGCCGCTTTGTATCGCGGTGCCTCTACATTGGGCTACAGTCGTCTGTGCGAGAGGAGGGATCAGGCAACGAGCTTCGAGAGAGCGACATTGCGAACGTTCAACCAGTCTTTGCTAGTGAAGTCCGTCTGCTCCTTGGTGGGACCAACCACTTCGCAGGCGGCGATCCAGGCGTTCGTCACCGCGTCATCGGTGGCCGTGCCCTTGTTCTCGATCACGTACGCCCAAGCGGCGTCTTGCGTGGTCTCCTCGATCATCGCGATCGGGACCGGCGGCGCTTCGACCTTCTTCTTGCTCACCTTCGGCGGCTTAGAAGTCGTAGGGGCAGAAGAAACAGAGGATGGGGAAATCGAAGTCGCGACAGCAGGGGCCGTGCTCGCGACGGGCTTGGTCGCCACCGCCACCGCAGCCGCTGGCTTGGCCGCTGCCGCTGCCGGCTTGGGCTTCGCTGCTCCCAGGCCCATCTTCAGCATGGCCGACAGCTTGCTCACCTGATCGGCGTCCACCGACTTCAGGCTGCGATTCGGGTCTGCATCCGCCTTGTCGATCCATTTGACACGGAATCCTTCTGTCGTCTTGTTGGTATCCGGGTTGGTGTAGGACTCAAAGTCCACCCGACCCAGGATGACCTTGTCCACGAGCGACCCGTTGATGAGAGCATCAAAGTCCAGGCCATCCCAGCCGGTGGCGATCTGAAGCTGCTCGTAGTTCAGCAGCGCCGTGTCCTTGGTAAACTCGCTGGCGCTTTTGAACAGGACGAACGATTCGACAGTCTCCTCGCCGAACGCGGTCCAGTCAATATACGCCGGCTTGCCATCGGCCAGCAACTGCTGCTGCTGGAAGTGGGCGATCTCCGGTGCGTCTTCGACGTACTTCTGCACCGCCGCCAGACGCATGATGGCGCGGGGGAAGTTGTTCTTCGTGAGGCCGAGACCTGATTCAATAATCTTGAACAGGTACGTCCCCTTGCTTTCCAGTTTGTTTGCCATAATCAGTTGATCTCCGTACTCGACACGACACGCCCTGCACGACCTTCGTTTGCCAGGGACGGCTTCAGATCAGGATCAGCATTGATGCTGATGATGCGGGCCTGCTCGTACAGGTAGGCCACGCTGCCGTCCGCCTGGGTCACGGGGATGCCAACATTCTTCAGAATGTTGTTGCGATCCACTTGCTTGTACAGGATCGTGACTCGCTGGCCGGGGATCAGATCGACCGTGTCGGATCGTCCACCCTCAGCAGCAATGTTCCCCGGTCCCACCGCCAACACAGTTGCTTCGGTGTACTCATCGCGGTTGGTGGTCTGCACGATGGAACCGATGATCCGCGTGGCCTGCTCAATCAAAGCACACAGCACGAGGGTATTCCTGGGTCTAATCACTAGGTCTCCTGGGCGATTGCCCCGTCAAAAATAAAACTCCAGATGGCATTGTCGGACGGCTGGCCAAACGTGACCGCCGTGGGGATGCGATGCCCTTTCACGGGCCGGCTCTTGGCCATGAAGTGCTGAGCGCCACCGCTATAGATGACGTGGGCGGAATCGGTGCTCGTCACTTTGCCGGCCTTGGCCTTGGTGTCTTCCTTGACGACCTGCATTTCCTGATAGCCGATTCGCAGCACATGGTCGGCCCACTCGCAGACTTCGGTGCGGGTGCTGTACTGGTTGTTGTGCTGGAGCTTGGGTCCATCTTCCAGGTAGTCGAAGCCTTCGGCATTGGCGACGCGAATCTGTGCAAGCTGGCAGAGCAGAATAACGTTGCGACCGACACGCACATGGGCGTCCAGATCACTCAGCAGCAGACGGGTACAATCCAGGTTGTGAGCCGGACCATCCCAGCCGAAGTCCCGCATCGTCTTGGCCGAAGCGCCACCCGATTTCTTGTACGTCCCGATGATGTGTTCTTCGGTGATCGCTTCCAACTTGGTCATCGTGTCAATCACGATGGTGGCTTTCTCAGGCCACAGGTTCGCCTGATGCAGCGCGTCGCGAACATCACTGAAGGTCGTCACGCCGGGGATACGCTTGATAAGTTCACCCGTGACCGGGTGGTAAATCTTGCGACCGCCGTCGTCCAGGCCGATGAACACCGCGTTCGGGGCCATCGAAGCGAGGGTGGTTTTACCCATGCCGCTCTTGCCGTAGAGGATAATCTTCTCCCCTTCGTCGGCGTCGGACCACGACTCGATCGTGAACACCTTCGCCGGCTTGGTTGGCACGGCTGATGCGTTCGTGCTCGCGGGCTTAATCAGTTGCGGCAGCTTGACCGGCACCGGGGGTTTACCCGGCATCTTCAAAGGCACTGTCGGTGGCGCTATGGCACTCATGGTCGTCTCCAGTAAAAAGCCGGGCGGGGCAGATCAGCCGGCATGTTGAGCACTGATCGCGGTTGTATGCCCACCGTTCCCGCCCGGCTATTCTTCGATCGCTTGGCCGTTAATCGTAAGATCAACAAATATGCGACGGAACCCGTTGGGGGTTGTCTTCCCATCACATACCGCCGTGGCCCCCGGCCCATAACAGATGGGGATATATGGACACGCGAAGGTAGCCCGGCACTGGCTCTCATTCTCGAACCAGTGGCCGGTGGCGCTGTAGTTCTTCATCGCCTGATAGACCGCGTACAACTGGCCCCGGAAGTGGGTAATGTCTGCATCCGTGCGGGCGATTTCCTTGCGGCGGAAGTAGAACTCAGGCCGTGCGTACATATCCTGAAGCAGACGAGCGCCGAACATATCAACGGTCTCTTTGACCGCGAACCCTTTCTTGCCCATCGTCACTTCGGCATTAACGCCGTTGACCGTGACAACGTGGGGTTCACCCTCGGTGAGCGCTACTTCAAACTTCTGGCCCTGATACTCGCCGCTGGCGATGAACTCGGCGGTCTCTTTCTGCGTGAGATCAGTTGGCTTGATTGTCGGCTTGTGCCAAACATCGTAGAGCGTGTTGCCGGCTCGGCCCTGGTCGGCGTACAACCCCATGTCGCGGAACGCCATTGCGTACATCGAGACCTGGGTATCTTTCTTGGCCTTGTCCCAATAGTCGCTGTCGTCGCTGATGCTGCGGCTGGTGCTCTTGCGTTCCAGATTGCAGATCGCCCCCTGCCACCTCACGATGTGGTCGATCTTGCCGACGCAGAGAACTTCCTTGGTGCTCAGCGGCAGACCCACACGGGGGTCACGCAACGGCAACTCAAAAGGCAGTTCACTGGCCAGAAACTCCAGCGGGTCTTCGCTGTAGTACCATTGATAGGCTACGAAGCTGACGAACAGGATCGTGCGTTCAAGCTCCCATTCCTCGGCGGTCTTATAGTTCGGACGCTCGGCGTAGGCTTTGTTCAGGTGTTCAACGACCGCGTCTATGGTGGACGTGTTGGCATAGGCCTCGTGCATCGCGTGCCAGTTGGTACCGACCCGCTGGCTATCCATGTCCACGGCCTGCCGGATACCCTCACGATACTGAAGGCGGAAGCGGGTCGGGCACGCCTTGAACGCGGCAACACTGCTGGCGCTGACGTGAAAGCAAGTTGGGTTGACTGTTGGCATTGGTCTACTCTGCGTGCGGACTGCTAATTATACAACATTTACATCAGGCCGGTCGGCGTTTGCCGAATTTATTTTTCCGCCGGCCCCCGCCCATGACCGTCACGAATGCTTGCAGAGAATCTTTTCCGAATGTTTTGACCACACTTTTCATTCCGTCTGATCCTCTCATGCGGAGAAAATGCGCGATGAGGAGTGCATCGAGTGGACCGTCTCTAAGTCCGCCTCGACTTCCACGTATTGCAGTGGAGTATGACGGGTAGTACAGATCGAACAGACCAGCGGCCCGCTGATTTGCCCCCTCAATTGTTTTGCCATCCAGACCAAGTCGCCCCTTCCAGAGCACCGGGGACACACGACAGAATTCAAGGTGGTGGAGAAACGCGAACGCTTCAAGGTATCCTTTCTGCCGGCCAAATAACTCGGCGTCACGGATCACGTTGTTGAACGCGCCCGGCCACGCTTCCGGCCACTCGATCCCCACGCACAGAGACGGGAGAAAAGAAAGGCTACGGTACACAGTACGAAGTCCATTCAGATCAATCTCCCCATCATCCTTGACCGGCATGGGCCACACCCGTAAGGCGGTGCCGCTGCTGCTCATCAGGCCGATGGCCCCCTTTTTGCCGGGGTCGACGCCCGCGTAGTAAGCGAACGATCCGAGCAACGTATCAGTGTTTGGCATAACGCTCGCTTAGTACACCTTCAGCGCCGAGCGCCATCTTCGGTGCCCACGTCGGGGTTTGCCCGATCTCTGCTTCGGCGAGCTTCAAAACATCCTTCGCCTGATCCACAGGGGACACGATCACCAGTTCGTCATGGATATGATGAGCGGTGTGATGCCCCGCCGCTTCCAGCCGCAGCAGCGCTTCGGCCAGGATATCCCGGCTGATCGCCTGCACGACGTTCTCGGTCAGATGCCCGCCCCACACATGTTCCCAGGTGTGCCCTAGCGGATTGAGAACACGAAGCGAATCACGCCCCGAACGGTTCGGATCAGGAACGATCCGGCAGGCTTCGTAGTGAAGCTCGCGGCCATTGGGGAGGGTAATGGTGACCCCGGTTTCCTGATAGGGGTCAAACCGAAGACCCCTGGGTAAGTCGCATGACCGCCGATAACGGACGACGTAGCAGAAGGCTTTCTCAATGTCCGTCCAGAACTGGACGATCGCCCCATGCTCCGTCCGGTACGTCTGGACAATTCTCTCCGCCGTCGGATAATCAATTGCTCCCTTTGCATAGCTCTGTGTCTTCTCGGCACCCATGCCGTAACCGCAACCGAGCACACCGATCTTGCCGACCGAGTTACGTGCCCATTCCATTTTGTCTTCGACCGCAGGGATAAACGACCCCTTGCGGCTGGGCTTGCGGACTTTCCATCCCAAGACCTTGGTAGCAAAATCGCAGTAAATTTCCTGCTTGTTGGCGAACTTCTCGACCAGCCACCATTCGCCGGCGATCCATGCCAGCACGCGGGCTTCAATGGCAGCGGCGTCGGCGATCACCAGCATCATGCCGGGCGGGGCCACAAGCAGACCACGAATCGAAACCAGCAACGGGTCGCCCTGCTTAGGCATGTTCTGAAGATTGATATCCTCATCGCCCGACCAGCGGCCCGTGTGAGCGCCGTGGTACTTCAGCGGCACCGGCATTGCCCCATCGCACGCCCTGGCCATCGCCATGATGCCGTTGACGCGACTGACGTGCAGCGGCCAGGATCGGATCGCGACGCGGGCTTCCATCAGCCCTCGCACGGTCGGATCAGGATGATTCAGCAGCTTCTCACGCTCTGGATCAGTCTTTGCCAGGGCGAACGACACCCCGTTTTTCATCCACTTGTGATACGCACCGGGGTTGTCGCCGGCTGCGATGATGGCCGTGTTCAGCAGATGCTCGAAGCTCAGGTTGCCGCTAATCTCATCGTGCGTGAGGCCGGGCGGGATCGCGTCAACAACCCGTTGCTCCATCTGCTTGACCAGTTCCGTTCCGTGCTCGAAGTCGCACATCAGTGTCGGCTTGGTGAACAGTTCCAGCGTGTGCTGCATCAACGCCAACTCGGTGTTGGGGTTGCTCAGCAGCGGGAGCATCAGCGTGAACAGTTCCCACTCTCGCAGGTTGTCACCGACGTTGTACTCCCGCAGGGCGATGACCTTGGCTTCGGTCATCTTCGGAATAGCGATGGGCATCTTCGGCCCTTTCTTCCGCCCGGTCCCTTTCTTGAACCGGGTGCGGAAGGTCGCTTCGCAGAAGTCGCTGGTGTCGCCCTTATCGGAGAGTCCATATCGCTTGCACAATGCACCCAGGCCCACGAGCGACCTGGGATGCAAAGCGCGAGCGATGCCCAACAGGTCCACGACCTGCGGCGGAAAGATACCGTAGCGCTTGGCTAGAACGGTGCAGTCGAACTTGGCGTTCTGGATGACGACGGTGGCCCGCTCAAAGTTCTGCCCGTACTCCCCTTGCAAGTATTTCAGTTGGCGGGCGGCATGATCCTCACCCGCGAAGAACGACGTATTCTGTTCGTAACTTGCGAACGGGGTTTCCCCGTTCATGTGGGTGATTGCCACGCTCACTACTTCGAACCGGGGATCGGCCACATACACTGCGGTTGCCATGGACCGCATCGAGAACGTCGGATCGAAGTACGTTTCAAAGTCGATCACCAGAACATCAGTCGGCCACCGTTTGTCTTTGAGCACCTTCACCCAGGCCGGCGTATATTTGTCGAACATGGGCATCCGATACGTGCCCGTGTCGTGGAAGTCACTGAAGCTCGGCTTCGCCGGCAGGACGGACTGGACCTGCTTGCGTCCGAACGGCGGCGGCGGCGGTGGTAACTTGGTAAGCATCGGGGCGTTTCCCATGAACAAGAATCAACCCGTGAGCGTCGGCCCATGCCGCGTCACCGCTGTACAAATGCCATTGCCCGTTGAACTGAACCCAGGGGCCGGTCGCTTCCAGCTTCGCCTGTTTCAATTCGGCCCGGTAATCCTTCCGGCACGAGCGGCACAGGTTGTCGAACCCATCAGGCCGCGAGCGGTTGCGGTCGAAGTCGTCCAGGGTCTTCACATCCTGGCACGCTGAGCAGCGCTTGGTATCCACGCTCTTGTGATGCTTCAGACGCTTCATGCTTGGTACTTGAAGATCAGGTTGCCTTCGTTGCGATGAACCAGCGAGTACGGATACCGAGAGAAGAATTCCATCAGCTTCTGCTCATTGCTTGGCAGGCCGGCGGTCTCCCACTCAACGATGACGATCTTCGGCCAAGGGCGACCGTGCGAGGCATCGGCGTACCGGCCGGTGTGTCCACCGAAATGGCCGCTCCAGAACACGTTGATCTCCGTGCCCTCGGTGTCGATGCTAAGCAGATCGATCTCGCTAATGCCGTACGCGTCGAGCACCACACCCAAAGGCAACGTCGGTACGTTGATGACGCTGCCGCTGCCCAAAGGGGACGACCCGTTACGGTCGAACCCGGAATGACTCGGCTCGGCGACGCAGTCGAACGGCAGCGAACCACGATCGACGTCGATCGCACCCAGGAAGTTCTGGCACTTGCGGTTGCGGAGCAGCGGCACCCACGATCGCGGGTCGGCTTCGATGCACAGACCCAGCCACCCTTTGTCTTCGAAGTGCTTGGTATTCGACAGGTTCACCCCATCGAACGCCCCCACTTCAACGAAGAACCCTAGTTGCGGGAGCTCCAGGTTCTCCACGATCCACGCATCTTCACCGTGTTGGCTGTAGTACATCATATCCCTGCGGCTATGTCCGCAACTTTCTTGTCTGAGAAACAGGAACTCATAAAGCACGTTCGGTTGGGCATCGTCCCATCTTCGAACTGCACGACCCACATCCCCCGCCCGTTGCGGGCGGTCTCGCCGACGATCTTTCCTTTGCGACCGCCGTACCCATATTCAACGACGAACACAGGATTGGCGGGCAGGCCCACAGTGCTAATCACCGATGCCGGTGCAGTCGAGATAGTGGGTGCCGACGCCGCCACAGCGAGGGCAGGCGGTTTGAACGACGGGGGCCGGGTCGGATCGAGCATTCTTTTCCTTCAGCTTAACGAACGTATACCCGTTGATTGCGGGACCGCCCCCGATTCTGCGTCGGGCTTTGCGTCCGGGGTCAAGCCCGAAAGCCCGACGCAGAGCGCATCCAAATTGCGTGGGAGTCAGGGCATGCTTGCCCCATTGTTCAATATAGGCGGCGTATACGCCGTACAGAACCCGCGTGGGCACAAAGTCGTCAGGGGTGCTGCAGTCTTCATTCCATTCGTAAACCTTGAGCGCATCGCGAACATCTAGCTCCTCGGGAGTCAGCGTAAAATCTGAAAATTTTTCCGTCTTATTTTGCATCTGATACGGCACGGATTTCATCCTCCGCTTTCATCTGTGCCTTCATATCATCCTTCGTGATTAGCACGAAACCCCGCAAGGTATCTCCGTCCACCACGTATTCATCGATACCCAGGCGGGCGATGCTAGTCAGCAGCTTCAACCGGGATTCGAACGCGTCGGGTGACTTGCCGGTGACCCCGTCGTAGTACCCAAGGATGGCGTTGCTAATGTGGAAGTACAGCAACGGATACTTGCCCGGCATTTCGACCCGGCAGCGCTCATTGTTCGTCGCCGCACGCCGACAGGTGATCGGGAAGTCAGACCCGTAATTGCCCGCCAAGGACGGAGCGATGAACTTCAGATACTGATCGATCACTGATCGAGCGTGCGACGGCTGGCGTTCACTGATCTGAACGACGGTACGCCGCAGACGAAAGGCAGCGTCGAACGCCGCTTTAAGATCCCACTTCACGGGTTCAGTTGACATAGTATCCGTTCCAGTTCCTTGATATCCGCAGCGGCCTCACGCCTTAGCAGGCTATCAATCGAGTTAAACACCGGGACCAGTTCGGGCGGCACGCTATCAGGGTGATTCCGAACCCAGGCCCAAATCTCAATCAGCAATCCTAAAACCGTGTGCTCGCGGTTAGGCGAGTCACGGTGCATTCGGGGGTCGAATGGATCGGCAGCAAACTCGAAGTCTAATGTGACCAGACGCCGAGGCCGATGCACTGGAGGGGCAGAGAGCATTTGTTACACCAGATATGCGATGCCCTGAACGATCTTCAGGGACCGAGCCTGCCCCGCCATGACAAACCGGGGCTGTGACTTACGGATACGTCCTTTCGTTGGGATCATCGCAATGATGTTATCCACAAGATGACAAGCCCCCTTCCAGTGAACCGTGATCGTCGGCTTGCCCCGCCGCTGGCTGGCCGGCTTGTTGTAGTGAAAGAAAAACGATCTCATGGCACTGCATCCAGTTGGGAGATAGGCCCGGTAACGCGACGCTTCTCATCTTCGTACGGGGCAACGACCGTCCGATAAAACTCGGCTTTGGCACAATCCAAAATGCCGATAACTTCGTTTAACGTCTCGTAGCGAAGACCCGCTTTGCTTCGCTCCACGTAGTTGTGAACCAACTTCGTGATGACGTAGTTCAGTTCGCCGGGCGACATGGCGGTGAACGGCTTCACGTTCAGTTGCCGACGTGCTCCGGGTGTGATGTAGGGCACAGGAATCCTTTCAATCAATGTCGTCATCGGAACCATCCCGTTCAGCACCCTCCCCGCTATCGGGGTCGAGCATGTTGAACCCCTCAGCGAGCCGAGCGGCGTATCGTTCCCGGCGGCGAGTCCGGCGGCGTGACCCGACCGAGGCATCTTCCCCGCCGCTGAAGAACGCATCGGGGTCGCCCTTGAACTTGTCGCGGATGGACTGATCCGCGTCCGCGTCGAGCTTCCGTTTACGCATGGATCACCACCCGTGCGGAGGATTCACTGTGAGGCAAGCCCTCGCTTGCCAAATAGCGGTGCCCCAGCACATCCGTCTTACGTACCCAAACCCCCAGGAACGGCACAGGACGGCGAACCCGTTCGGCCCGTTCAACCCGGCGAATCGCCTTGATCCGCAGTTTATTTCGAAAGCTCACGACTAACCTCGACCGTTAAAGTCGTCCGTTCCTAACACGTCATCTTGCAGGCTTTCTCCCCGCGGAAACGCGATGACGAACAGGACGGCCAGACACCAGAACCCGATACCTAAAGCCCATGCCATTCGAACCCCCTTCGACTAGGCGACCGCGAGACGATCCTTGCAATCAACGGCGCGACGCCAAGCCGCCTGCTTGGTCTCGCCGCCGTTGGAGTAGTAACCCTTCGCGTCGTAGCGGCGGATGACGCCAAGAACGCTCAGCACCGGACGACCGCCGGTCGCTCCGCACAGCTCCAACTCAGCGCCAACGAAGTGATGCCGGGCGACGATTCGCTTCGCGAGGGCATACGGCCCTTCGTTCGGATACGCCTTGCGGATGGTCACGATTGCATCACGTTCAGACTGAAAACCGGGGAAGCTCATTTGCATTTCTCCACGTTAAATCGGATATCACCTGTGCCGCCCCATTATGGGGAGCTTCAAGGGTGCGGTAATAGATGTGCTCCCGATATATGGGATGACTTACAATCGGTGTTATGTTAAGTTCGCCCACCTATTACGTTTTGGCGGGCGGCACATCTATCGGACGTTTCTTTACAGGACTAAGTATAACACACGAACAGGATGCGGGCAAACCAGACGCAATTTTATTAGCACTGAGTGCCCCGTTTTTCGCTAGGCCAACTGTACCGCGCGGATGTGATCGGGGTCGAGGGATGCGCAAAGAATCACACCCGACGTGTGAATGCCGGCGGTGTTCACTTGCGTTGCTCTATGGGATGATGCGGCGCTCGCTAGGATGGCGGGATGTGCAGAAACAAAGAGGCCCGGCGTAGGGCTTTGTGATTCCTAGTAGCGCCGGGCAAGAGTAGATCAGGTTATCGGGCAAGAGTACGCGGTGCGGTTCTCTAACGAGGACCGTGCCGCTTGTTCATCGGTCGAGCCGTGCGGGTACTTTACCCTTCCACGATTTGACCAGTCGTTTGCGGTGCTCGCGGCTTTCGCCCGCGGCAACCCCTCCAGTTCATCTGCGGGGATCATAATACTGGTGATGACGTGCGTAATCGTCTCCTGTTTAACGTCTATGCGGCGATCGGGGAACTTGCGGCCTACGCCGGCGGCAAGGCGCTTGGCCGTGCCAGGGTCATAGACTTGCCAGTGTTCCTCAATTGCCCCATCCGCGTCCGTGCTACGCACGGTACACATGGTAATCATCAATTGGCTATCCCCCTTGGCGGTCTCCGTTGTAGCAGATGGATCAAGTCCATCCGCGTAGATATTCGTTCAATGCACGGGCGGGAATCGAACCCGCATCATTCGGCCTTACGCCAAGTGTCCTACCATTAGACGACAGTGCAACGCGGTGCAAAAGGCTCGGTGGCACCGCTCACATCGTTATTCCGCGTCGGCGGCAAGCTCCAAGTTCTGTTCGTGACTCTGCACGTAGCAGTCTCGTGCCATACGCCATGCGGCTTCATCCATCAAGTCCCAGTCGGCGTTAGTGCCCGCCGGCATTTCGCGAGATTCCGCAATTAGCTCATCAATGGCTTTATCGTATAGCCCCTCCAGCGTATTGCGATCTTCGATGACCAGGCTATCCCACAACGCCTGCGGGTCAATGTTCAAGTCGAGAGAGTCCGCCTCTCGGTAATCATCCCATGCGTCGATAGACAATGTTTCTTCGTCCGATAAGTAGTGCTGCGGGAGTGCTCGCAAGTCGGCGTTGCGGCTTTCCCACTTTCGTTTTCGCTCTCGCTTTCCGGCGGGTGGCAGAACCAACCCCCTTGCGATTGTACCGCTGCCCGTGGTCATGCCGCCGTTGTATTGGCGGTGCGACGTGTTGGAGAACCAGCGCTTTCCCTCATAAACACCGCTCGCGGGGTTCACAATAATAGCCGATCCATCGGCGGCCATTAGTACAAACTTATTATTCTTGCCGATCATCTCGGCGAGAACGCAACCGAAGTCCACCGACGTAAGCTGCTGCGGTGTTCGCCCGGCCAGTACGGTACGGCAGAACCACGCGGTGTCGGACAAGTCCTTCCCGCTGGGCGGGTCGAAGTTATGCAGAATCCCGTTATGGACAAGCCCCGCTTGTCCATCGGCCAGAATATGCGGATGAATGTTCACCACGTCGCTACTGCCGTGCGTCGCCCATCGAAAGTGGATGCAAAAAGCCGATGTTGCCCCATGTGCCGTATGTTCCTTTGAATATTCGGCAATCAACTCTTTCAACTTGCGAAACGGCTTGCGGATTTGGAGCTTTCCATCGGCCACAAACATAAATCCCGCCCCGTGATGGTTCGCATCCCACCCGTTCTCCAGTATCTCGCGGGCAAAAGGTTCATCCCCTGCCGGTTGATATGCAATCAAGCACATAACTCATCTACTCTCTTTCTCTTTCCTTGCGACCTATTCGCTAGGAACATCCCGCCCGTTATTAGCGGGCGGGAAGTTCACAGCGTGATGTAGCGGCTGTAATAGCTCTTGCCCGTGCGGCGTCCGACAGACTTATTGGCGTGAATGACCGCCAGTAAGTTTTCCGTCCTCGCGGGGCTTTCGTTGATGACGCTGGCAAGCTTCGCAAGCGAGCGCTTGGCGTACCGCGTACTGGTGAGCTCGCCGCGAAGTTTCGCGACTTGCGACTCTTTCAGCTTGTCCATTGCGGCGTTGTGCTCCGTTGTCAGGGCATTCTGTGCGGCGAGCTGCGACGCGATGAGAGAATCAGATGCGAACATAGGACACTACTCTTTTCCGCCCCATTGGGGCACTGTTAATCGAACTACCCGTCTAAGATGATGGAATCCCCGCACGCATTTACATGCGGGGAATCGAACACCTTATGCGTCTTTATCAATCGGCTTCACCTGCTGGGTTACCCACTTGATAAGGGGTTCGCCATGTTCCCTGCCTAGCAGGAATCGCCCGTTGCCACGCAACCATCCTGCGAAATGCTTCGCGGTAAGCTGCTGCAATCCCGCCCAACGAACAAAGTGGACAAGGGCGTAGCACAAGGCGATATTCCTGCGGATTCCCGCCGCGTCTAAAGTTCCGCGGAATACCCGTATTTCAACAGTGTTCGCGTTCTCCAGATTAATCGCGGCATACCGTTCCGCGTGACCCCAACTAGGCTTTTTCACCTTGTACGTGATACCGTGGTTGTCCGCCGTATCAACGGCACTGTACCTATCTAGGGCGACCTTGCTTTCACGTCGCGACAGTGCGAGCACCAATTGTGCGTTGTTGCGGAAAAACCGCATTAACTTCACAATGCCGAACTTGCTAAACGCGGTTCGGCTAATATGTACGTGCATCCCGCACGTTGTCGTGTTGTAGCTTCGCCACCTTTGCAACTGAAGATATTCGAAATGCGGCAACGCCGCAGTGCTCCAAAATTTCCAAGTTGCGGGATGCGAAACGAATTCCGCCCCGTTGTCGAGCGAACCGTCATCTTTGGCGTACCAAAATCCGCGCGTGCATTGCTTCGCAATTGCTCCGGTAACTGATTCATGCCGATCGTGGCTACCCGTACTCTCTGCTTCAATTTCAACGCCGAAGTATGGCGTCATCGTCGATACAGTCTCATCTATGGCGTGCGTGAGTACCGCACGCGGCTTGTAGGAGTAGTTATTGATGATCTTTGGCGCTCGTGGATACCCATTTTCATGCGTACTCCCATCGTCCGCATTCTCATCGAGGTCATCCGCACATGAGTCACATAGGGAATCGTCCGCACAGTGATCATTATGGTTTGTGCAGCCACAGCTCTCGCAATAGAAGTAGTTCTCCGAGCATGATTCGCAGACTCCATCGCCATCGGTGTTATTCCCGCCGTAGTCTAGGTTGTCCAAAAATTCCTCGCTACAATCTGCACACTGCCATCGGCAGCGATCGCAGACGAGTCGCGTATCGTGGCGGCGAGTGCCCCGATAGCTGACGCGGACGGACACTAGGTTATCCTCATCGCTAAACGCACGTTCGCAGTGTTCGCAGCCGTACAGCGCGTCATCGTCCACTTCGGGCGGGGAGTCCGCCAGTTCCGGAATATCCGGCATCTTGTTACCCTACTTTTTGGTTGCGACACTTCCGCGGAACGCGGTTGCGTCTACCCTTAAACTCTTTCCTACACTTCGCAGTGTCGGAACATCGCAGCAGCATTTCGGCACTGCTGCGAAGTTCAAGCACTATCGAGCTTTGACGCTGGACAGTTTGCGGACAAGATACGCGGCTAGTTGCTTCGCAGCGTAGAGCGTTGCAACCCAGTGAATTACTTCGATGCCCATACGTTTATCCTTTTCTCCCGATGGCCCAATGCCCGTCTACCTTAGTACAGTACGCATACCGCATGGTTCACATCCACGCCGCTGCCAGGATCGCGGCAACTGTAACCTGATTCGCGACCGCTGCCTTGTGGGGCTTTGGATTGCGAATCGGTGCAGTGACTTCACGTTCCGCTTGGATCACGCCCATTGGTAGAGGGAATGATCGACGAGCGCTGGGCTTGATGCCCGTTGCACAACTCTTGCACATAAGTTTTTCCTACTCTTTCTCTCTAACCGTTGAAGTAGGTTAGCCACTTGATACCCCTCTGATTTACACTACGTTTTACGATTGTGCAAACCAGAATCTTTTTCTCACTCAGGCGAATGTCGCCGGTGACGGGATGATTATGGATTGTAAAGGTCGGCTAGGCAAATGCCTTTACAAGATTATTGATAACTAATTAGCACAGATAGAGTTAGCGTTCTGCCCCTACTGTACATACAACGGCTATATTGGTCCTATAGGAAATGTACATCAATTATTATGTAAAGGGGGTATATAGCATAATTGATGTACATGTCTATAGAAAGCTATGTGGGCGTAGGGTGTACGGAGGGGGGAGAACGTAAGTGCAGGTAGCGGAGGCAGTTAGCGGGAAAGCAATAAGCTGCTGTAAACTGTATAGGTTGTACATATCGGACCTAAGCGGTAACTGTCGGCCCATCTCGGCCGCTTGTCAACCCTCATTATTCGCCTGATAATGAGGATATTATTGGACCATCCCGTCATCTGTTAGCCCCAGTCAGAGGTTGACCCTAACATTCCCTCATAGATGATATGTAATCCCTACAATCGATTATAGTGTTTATTCTTTTGACGACTATCCGGGGTATCAAGAACGCACAACGATTATACCGAAGATGCCGGGGGTACTACCTTTGAGGTCTACCTATGGGACTCCTGGGGGGACTTCTAGTCGCGCGGCTGCTACATAGAAATTGGACTTTGACAACCTTTACATCTAGGTATTATGCACCTTCATTTGCGCCTGGGCTGTTTTTGTGGTATAATTAGTGCGTGTATACCGATGCAGCCATCGTCCTCGTGCTACTAACCCTGGCCGCTTTTGCCGGCATCGTCTGGCTGCTCTACCGCGCGTATAAGCAATAATCTCTGCGGGTGCGTTCGTGGGACGGGCGGTCTGTGTGCCGCGTCCGCTGGGTTCAACTCCCAGGTGCCCGTGTCTTAGGTACCCGCCCTGTCTAGTCGCCTCGTCACAGTTTGGGATTTCCCGAAGACGAGCTATGCAGGGCACTTTTCTGCGCCGCTTGAGTCAGTGGGATGTGAGTGATACCGGCTGGTCTCCCCGGTTGCCTGCCCGCTGACTCGCGGCCTTTTTATCGTGGCCGATCTTATCGCCCTCATCGTTGGCCTCGTGTCCGTGTGGGGCCTGCTATGGGCTTGCGTGCCGAAGGGTGGACTGGCCGGGTGGGACGGGGCCGAGCGGCCCAGCAGCCAGCAGGTTCATGAGACCGCCGAGCGCTGGAAGCAACATGCCAAAGACTTTCCATT
>Ga0193728_1000055_pt1 | contig 45884 bp, 42 predicted proteins | sample U1c1metaG_FD_143037 | JGI IMG/M metagenome (GOLD analysis project Ga0193728, IMG submission 143037) | Soil microbial communities from a riparian zone of the East river system, Colorado, United States - U1c1 | ecosystem: Environmental > Terrestrial > Soil > Riparian zone | place: USA: East River... | reverse complement strand
GCGCGTCGGCCTTATTCCGGCGGAATACACAGCCCCAACGAGAACACCCAGTAATAAATTGACGGTTGAATAATGAAGCGTAGCGATTAAAACGATGCTGGCGATGGCGCCGCCGAAAATACCAATCAAGCATCGGCGAGACATACGATTCATAGAAACCTGCTGTCCAAAAACGTTCAAATCGTTCTATCTATCCAGCGGAACGCCGTAACGCACGAATGCCCACAACGAGCGGTCCGCCTCGCGTGCCTATGTGATTCACAACAGGCCAGGAAGTTCCAGTTGACAGACTGCAAAACCGCCAATGCCTGTCTATTATTCCGAAGGAGCCGGCATTGGTCTATTAACGTTAGAATGTGCGAGGCCCATAACGGCGAGATTAGTGAACCAATGGAGACAGTGCAATGGACGATCTGTATGCCATCAATGCCGCCAAGACGGAATTTCGAGAGTGTTTCAACCTGGGCGATATCTCCAAAATCCTGGCCATTGCCGACCCGGATTTGGTTGGTTTTACCGACGGCGCGCCGAGCGAATTCGGCCAGAGTGGCCTGAACGGATTAAGAATCCGACTGGAGAACTTATTCGAGCACTTCACTGTAAAGCTCGTGGTTATCGTGGTTGAAATCCGTCTGAAGGGAGACGTTGCCCACGATTACGGGTGGCATGACTTTACCCTCACGCCCAAACAGGGCGGCGAGGTAATACACCGCCGGGATCGTTATGTGGACATCTGGCGAAAAAACAAAGAAGGTAAGTGGAAGCTATGGATGTATATCGATAATCAAGATGTCGGGGATGCCTTGCCGGAAAACAAACTTACTCGCGCGGCACATTAGGGGGCAGTTCTCGAATCTTGTCGTACAAGCGCTTATTAAACCCTTGCGGCATCTGAAACAACGTTCCGTCGCCAACCAACCCCACGACGTTTCGCGTCCCATCCAATACCGCGGTGCAGTGTGCGCAAGCCCCGAAGTGCTTCTCCATTCTCTCGCGGAGATCGACAGAGATATCCTCGTCAAGATAATTGGAGATCTCGCGCCACACTTCAACGCAGCTAATTTCAATTGTCGGCATTACGTCCTTCTCTCATCACCACGGTCTAACCTTCCGATAGGGTTGCCCTTTAATCCAGCAACCGTCGATTCCAGGGGCTAGACTGTCCCTCAGCAGCAATCTTGCACGATGTAGTCGAGTCTTCACACTCCCTTCTGAAATTCCCAGGATGGTGGTGGTTTCCTTGATGCTCAAGCGCTGAACATCCCTCAATATCAGAACCTCGCGATAATTGACGCTGAGTGAACTGATGGCGTCCTGCACTGCTTGCCGTATTTCATTTTCTTCCAGCAATTCCGAAGGAATAGGTCGCCAATCGGCATAATCTTTGGGCCAAAATTCTCCATCTTCGGTCTGCTGCGAGTCATCTATGGATTCGTAAAGATTCGCGTGGTCTTTCCGCAATTTCATCTTTGCTTCGTTATAGGTGATTTGTACCAACCAGGTACTGAACTTTGACTCGCCGCGAAAGCTCGAGAGCTTGGAAAACGCCTTTAAAACCGCCTCCTGTGCGACTTCCTCGGCGTCGGCCGGATTTTTCACGATCGAGATGGCAGTTGCGTACACCATGCGCTCGTAAGGGCGCACCAACTCATAGAAAACTTCGCTTTCACCCTCGCAGACCCTCTTTATTAGTTGTGCTTCATCAGCTCGCGATTGCGACTGTATTGCGCTCATTTGCACCAACGAGTTTTTATCTCGACTGGGAGCAGCCGTTCTTTGAGAATAAGTGTCACTACCCACAGCACACACTCTTCGTCACATAGGTGCGATTCGCTAGAACTGAAAAAGTTTCAGAGGTTCGCTTCAGAAGCCGCCTCAGGTCCGTATCTTATTTTTAACGGCCTGCTTCATCATGAATTCCTCAAGATTAGGCTCCAGCCGCGATAAGCTCATAGGAAGATGTGAGCTGCAGTGTCTTGTGGAAAGTTCGGTACAACGGGCAACGCATCGCGTACATGCCGTGCACTCTCTCGACCGTGTTTTTGACGTCTTGAGGTGCGACCAGCTTCATGGCCACGTGGATCCGCCGGATGACCAGCACATTCTCTTCCGTTTCGACTTCGCCCGTTATCTCGGCAGTGAGCTTTCCATCGCTTGCATCGATTTGGCGCGCTTCCAGCGCACCTCCAAATGTACCCATCATTCAACCAGCAGTTGCGGCAATAACGTAGTCGATCGTTGAGGAATGTGATTCTTTCAATTTGGCCGGATCCACCTTGTAGTGCTCCGCAATGGCTCCGTGGACGCTAAAAATCACCGGCTGTGCTTCACCCGGCAAATGAGCTATTCGGAGCGGCCCTTGCTTTCGTTCAATCCGCGATTTGGAAACATAAACAACATCACCCATGGCTTACTCCTTCCCTTCAGCAATGAACCCAACTCCATCCTTCGAATCGCTACTTGTGACGAATGGCTTCCGGAGATCGTTTCGTATCAAGTGGAAGAATCTGCAATTGCCACTTTACAGGAACGGACGATGGCGGAAAACATACCGTCTTGTCGCAGGCTTGGTATTTGAGTTCTCCGGCAATGACAATCGTTTTTTCTCCCGACGCCAACGCGCTGACTAACTCCTTAGAAGGAATGACAGTGACATCCTGCGAAATACGAAACTTCCCGTCGAAGACCGGGACATGTTCTTTGATGGCCTCCAGGTACAGCACTTTTGAACTTGGATAATTGACTGGCTGGAATTCGATGCCCGCTTGTTCCTGCAAGTTCAGTTGAATCGGCTTATAACCCTGCACTCCGGGGGAATAAACGTGCACGTCTGGCGGAAGCTCCACGTCCGCGATGAGGCTAACTCTGGCGCCGGGTATCACGCTGCGATCGGATTGTGCAAGCGTTAACCGAAGATGCGCGGCTTCGACGTTTGCGGAGACTTCCGCGCCCAACTCCGGAAAAAGTTTGGCGATTACGTTGTTGCTCGTCAATCGATCCGTATATTTCGGTGTGAAATATTTTTCGCGAATCACTCCGCTCGTGTCGATGAAGAAGAAGCCTGGAAAGGCCATCCCTTTGTTCATTCCCTTAGCTTGGGCGTTAAGCACGTGGAACCTGTTGATAATTTCGGAATTGGGATCGGCCAGCAATGGAAAATCAATGTTGTGGCGTTCCGCGAAATCCTTCAGGATCGCCGGGCTGTCGTAACTGATCGCCGCCAGTTTCAGCCCCTGCGCTTCAAATTTCTGTTTTGCATTTTGCAGCTGCACGAGCTGCGCTTTGCAGAAGGGTCACCAGTCCGCCGAGCGGAAGAACAGCAGCACCGTGCCTTTGGACCCCTTCAGTGTTTCGTTTGATTGTTGATGGCCGAACTGGTCGCTCAGCGCAAACGCTGGTGCCGGGGAGCCGGCGTCCAGTCCAAGAACCGGCTCAGCAGGCTGTGTAGCGGGCGAATTCTCTTGCCCGCTCGCAAGCGCAAAGAACCCGAATAACGAAAAACAAAGAATAGCGAATTGTGGTTTCATCATGCTCCGTTGGGTTTGTTTCTTTGCTGCTGGCTCTTAAGGAACCACCTGTCAACAACAACCATTGACACATGGCAGTTGAGCGAAATTAATTAGAAAGCCTTGCGGACGCCACACCCAGCACCCGGCCTGCGGACGGATCCTGAATGATTCCCACGATCCTCAGGTGTCCTCGGCTCTCGTTACTCACATTGACAGTGATGTCCTTGGAAACTTTGTCAGCCTTATTCACGGTCCCCACTGGGACCAGGCTCCGCAACACGGCGACGTGTTTCAATGTCCTTCCAGCGTTCTCTCCGCGGCTAACTTGCGATACATCGCTTTCGTCGGCTATCGCCAGGTAGAGGTTCGCCGAACGAGTTCCGATTGCCTCAAGAGGACCCGCCTCAACGTGCATGCTCACCTTATTGTTGTTTTCGAAATGAACTCCGGACAGACTCAACGGCACCTTTACAAATCTGGTTTCATTTTCGACTGCCTCGATCGCGCCTAGCTCGTCGCTACCAACCAGCTCCGCGTGTCCGTCAACAACCATCTGCGGCGTGTAGATGCTGCTGCGGCCGAAGTGTGCCGCGTAGGCACTTTGCCGTTCGCTGTATTCATGGGAAGAGTACGGATCCTTCCACCCGATATCGTTCCAATAATCCACATGCTCGCTGAGAACGATGAGCTCCGCGCCATGCACCGGTTGAGAGCGATCGAGCTTTTCCAACAGAGCATCGGCCGGAGGGCAACTGGAACAGCCCTCGGAAGTAAACAGTTCTATCAGCACCGGCGTGCGCGAGCCGTCATCGCGGCCGGTAAGCGCCGGCGCGCTCGCTCCATGAACGTATTGAACGGAAATAACCGCCAGCACCGAAAGCGCCAGCACTAAAGCAATTTCAAAACTGAAACGCATCATCCCGCCTGCCAACCGTTTGATATTTTTCATTGGGTCCCTGAACTTTCTGGATCGCCGTAATCGCCTCTCCGATGCCGTTCCACGCTTGGCTCCGGAAAACAATGAGCTAATTCTTGGTAAACGTGAAAGTCTCTTCCTCGGCTACGAGGACAATAGGCGGTCCACCCGAGGAAATCTTTGCGGCATGGGCCAACGTCTCCTGGCCCCCGGCCGACGCAGCGCACTGCTCCAGAGCTTGCATCGACGGGAAGTAAACTTCGGCGACGCGGTAAAAGGGAGGCGTGCCTTGAGGAGAACCCAAAACCTTTGTCGCCACCATCTTGGTTTTGCCGCTCAGCCTGGCTACTGCCAAAGGAACATGTTCCGTCTGGTAAATATTCTCAAATGCATCGAGATCTTTGGGGCGGGGATAAATGACCACTAACTTCACGCTTTTCATTTACAGCTCCTCTCGGCAGCACGTCCGCATCCAGCCGTTCAATGAGATAAGCGAGAATTGAAAAGGTTTCACACTGATCACGAAATTCTTGCGCAGCTTCCAAACGACCACCATCCGCGATCGCAAAGTCAAACTCCAACTTTTCACAGCTCAACCCGAGCGGGAAGTTGCGCGCGTCGAATTGTGGGAACTTTAGTACCGCGAGTCCATCTCACCCTTGTACACGGTTTGTAAATAATTGTTGAGAAGTGCTGGCTCGTTGCTTTGTAAAAGCTGCGGCCGCGCCGATTCAGCGACAAGAACCCAAACGTTTCTAAGGAGAAAAAATGAAAAGTCAATATCTGAGAATTTTGCTCGCAGTTGTTTGCTTTGCAGGTATGGGCATAACCGCTGCGGCTCAAGGTCGTGACCTTATCGTTGTAACACTGCCGTTCCCGTCTGTTGCCAGTGGCAAAATGCTCCCCGCAGGAAAATATATTGTTAGCCGCGTTTCGGATGACAAATTAGAGGGACTGATCCTAAGCAGCTACGACACTCACACAAGTATTATTGTGCGCCCCATCGACGTAGAAGACGCCTCTGAGGACAACCCTCAAGTCAGTTTCACAAAAGTTGCAGGACAGAATTTCCTCAGCAGCATCCGGACCGCATACGACATTTATAACCTCCCGTTGTCCCGCCCGGCGATCATGGAGGCCGCGATCCGATCGCACCAACACACCCACGCTCCTGAGAGTTCCGGGAACAACTAGGCTTATTTTCAGGAGTTTCGGGAGGAGCCTGAATCTATCCAATTCAGACTCCTCATCGCCGAACCAATTTTCACATGCTAAACGCATCGCTATTTTCATTAACAGTTGAGCAAGCTCTAAAAGGAGGAGATTCAGCAAGTGAAGACCATGAATGTTAAGCAGCAAACTCCTGAACTGTTCAAACAGTCAGCTGCCCCGGGCGTTCCCGTTTCGCCGCGGAAAGCACGCGAGAACAAAACTAAGTTGCTCGTTGGTCTTCTCATGGCGGTTATCTTTTGGTCCGTTCCAACCTTGGCGCAGGAGAAAAATGAACTGGGGCTCGTGATTGGAGGGATCGTCACACCCAGTCAAACTCTGTCTGCTGGGGCCAACCTCGTCATCCCCGCCGGAACGCTTCCAAATTCAAATATCACCTTCAATTCAGCGTTAACGTTAGGCGCCGATTACGATAGAAACGTGCTGCATACCCACGGGTTTGCAATCTCCGGAGGCCTTGACTTCCTGGCTTCTCCGCTGGATGTGAAGCTCGATCAGCGGCCCGCGAATGTCATCAACCAATATGCCTTTGTTTTTCTGACTCCCCACGTCCGGGTAAAATTCCATCCTTCTGGATTTATTTCTCCCTGGCTCTCATTCGGTGGGAGCTATGCCCGTTTCCATGAGACCGCGCCTGTTAACACCCCATCCTTTAGTCAGGGCACCAACACCGGAGCGTTTGTTTTTGGCGGAGGCCTGGACACCCGGCCGGTCTTGCACGTGCTCAGAATCCCCATTGGCTTTCGGCTTGAGATTCGTGATTTCTATTCCGGCCAGCCCAATTACAATCAGAAAACCACTGGCAATCTTCAAAATAACGTGGCCTTCACGGGAGGCCTGCTCCTCCGTTTCTGAAGCCCAACCAACGTCAGTGCCGCCCTGCGCCACGCCATTTCTCATAATTGCATTAGTAGATCCTGGCGGAAACTATTTGGTGAGATGGGAATCTCACTTTCGCGTGGCTTTCAGCCAGCCAAGAAAGCGGTGCTCTTGACATTGGCGCGGGCTAATTACGGCTTGGGTGGAAGTGGATCACTAGAAAAATCGATACCCTCGTGTCCAACAGCCGTCGGAGCGGAAAACACAGCCTCAAACGAAGGGAAACGAGGCGCCGAACAGGTTTTGACAAGCAGAATTCTGGCGGGTGAGAAGGACTTTTTCATTGAGCTGGTCCGTCCTTATCAACGCACGGTATACGCAACCGTCATTTCCATGCTCGGAAGCAAAGAAGACGCTGAAGACGTAACACAAGATGCTCTGCTCAGAGCCTTGGCGCGTCTTCACCAGTTTCGCCGAGAGTCGGTATTTGGCACTTGGTTGATACAAATTGCCATCAACGAAGCGCGAATGCGCAGACGAAAGCTGAGGCATGGAATTATGTTTTCGTTGACGAGTGAACCCGATGGCGAAGGCGCATACATACCAAGAGATTTCGCGGATTGGCGTGAGATCCCTTCAGAGGCTCTGGAGCGAAATGAGATTCGCGAAGCGCTGGCCAATGCTTTGACCTCGCTCGAAGAACATTACCGGATGGCCTTTATACTCCGTGACGTGAACGACCTGAGTATCGCGGAAACCGCTGACATCCTGGGAATCACGCAAGGAGCGGTAAAATCACGCCTGCGTCGCGCGCGGTTGATGTTGCGGGACATTCTGTCGCCCGGATTGCAAAACGGCGGACATGTGGATTTAGCGTTCAAAGAGGTAAGGAAGCCATGGGAATAACTTGTGAAGAAGTTTGGCGAGACATTTCCGACTATATCGATGATGAGCTAGCGCCTAAACAACGCGCTGCGCTCGATGCGCATTTTCCGGAGTGTCGTCACTGCACCGCGGTCCTGGAAGGGACCTGCAACGTTATTCGTCTGTATCGCGATGAACGAGTCTTGGCGCCCCCGCAAGGGTTTGGCGATCGCCTCGAGGGACGAATCAATCAGCAACTCCGTCAGGCAAGCCAAGGAACCCAGGGATCGGTAGTGACAATGCGTCCTTCGCGTCGCGCGGTTCTGGCCTGGGCCTTGTCCGCCGCTGCCGCCGTGCCCTTGGGCTTCGCGTTATTCTCCAGGAAGCCATTCGGGTTGCCCGGCTTCCGTAACCAGGCCCCCGCGAATTCACCGGTGACCGGACTTGTGGCCGTCTCCCAGGATAATGGTGACAAGCTCTTTCATATTCCTAGCTGCCCCTATCTGCATGGCAAACGCGAATTTTTACCCGTCCAGGAAGCACTTCGGGAGGGGTATGCGCCGTGCCCGATTTGCATTGGGAAGCGCAAGCTCGAGAAGAAGGGATAGCTTCCGCGGTGCATTAGATTGCGATTTGATCTGCAGACTGAAACTTTCTTCTTTTCACTGAGTCTCAAGTAAATGCGATGCGCACTTTCTTAAGCTGCCTCCTCCAGTGCGCATTCGGTTCCCGCGCGGCGACTAAAATTGCCGCGCCAGGAGCCTCAAGCCCGAACCATCTGACAGGAAGCACCGGTCGGGCAGGATAGAAAAACTGAAGCGCGGCAGAAATTTGTTTCAGCCCCCATGGCGGAAACGTGAGACGAGAAATAAATACGCAGGCAGTTAGCCAAGTTTTGCCGACTAAAGAGATGCTTGTCAGCGCGGTGGCGCACCCTAAGTCGCCGGCTTCGCTCGAAAAAATGGGCATTTACGTTTCACGCTACGGACTGGTGATGACGCTGTTGTTAATCGGCGTTCTAAAGTTTTCCGCTGCCGAGGCCCACGGTATTCAACCGCTTGTTTCGAACAGTCCGCTGATGTTTTGGCTCTACCGGATCTTTGGCCTCCAGGCCGTTTCTAATTTAATCGGGATGATCGAGATCCTCGTTGCCTCGCTTATCGCTTTACGGCCTTTTTCGCCGAAAATCTCATTCATCGGCAGCTTGGGCGCCATCATCACCTTCGTGCTCACTCTGAGTTTTCTCTTTTCTACACCGGGCGCCTTCCAATTGTCACACGGGTTTCCTATATTGGGAGACGCGGGACAATTTCTCATCAAGGATGTTGTTTTACTCGGCGCATCGATCGGGACTGCGGCCGAGTCACGAAACGCATTCTAGTTCTAAAATACTTACTGGCAGCCCGTCGGCTGAACGTCTTCCTTGGTAGACCTGGTCAATTGCACCCCTCATTCGAAGAGACTATTCACTAAACAATTTAAATGCCCTCGAGAAATACAGACATCAGCATTGTTGTTTCCTCTTTCCCAGCTACGCATCTGACTAATGGATCCAAATCTCAAACGGTCTGTCTGCGAAGGAGCTAGGTTTCGCCCACCTTCAACATGACGAAGAAAAGAAAGAAAAGGGAGTCCGCATGAAAGTATCAAGAATTTTTAGGAACCTGTTGTTGGCGCAAACGCTGCTGATTGCGACCAGCGCCTTGGCCGCCAATGACAATAAGGGTGCACTTAAAGTGTCCGAACCCGTGACTGTTAACGGCACAAAACTTGGCATAGGAGACTACAAGGTCAATTGGGAAGGTACAGGTGCCGACGTTGAAGTAAATATCTCCAAATCTGACAAGGTCGTAGCCACGCTACCAGGACACCTGGTCGAATTGGACCGTCCAGCGCATGACTCGTCCTACACCACGGATAAGGACGAAAACGGGAGTGCTTCCTTGATCGAGATCCAATTTCAGGGGAAAAAATATAAGTTGGAGGTCGGAAAAGAGGTTGCGGCACCGGAATCAATGAAGGGCGGCGCGGAAAACTAGATTCGGTGAATGTCAGCATCACGCAGAAAACTGTGCAGGTCTAATCACACGGCCGCTCTGGCTCGAGCGGCCGGTTTTTTTTCTAGCCGGCATGACCGAGCACCTAAAGGTCATTCGTCCGTAACCCGTGATATTCAATTAAAAGTCAAAGAATAGGTCCCTGGATTCTAATCCGTCTGGCGCCTCGTTTTTCGCTGCTAAGAAAGCGCCCTCCTGTTGAGCGCTCTGAAACATTCCGTCGACATCAGGCTCTGATTCAATAGCAAAATCATTTACACGAATCGAATGAATAGGCTTTGTAGGTTGTGTTGAGAAGAGGGGAATGATATTTGTGTCCACTGGCAATGAGATATCGAAGGCCGGGGTGCTACTCGTATGCAAGAGCCCGCATATGTTCTCCGTTCTTCGTCCTCCCTGGGAAAGGCTTGGATGTGAACGCCACGTCGCGAGGCCCTGCCAGGAGATTAGCGACCTTCTCAGCCGTACCGAACTGCACATCGTGCTCGGTTTAAATGCATACCAAAACTTGTCTGAAATTGTGTCGTTGCTTGCGGGCCAGTGCGTGAGCATGTTTCAGGTGCTGCGCGTTGAAAAAGGTGTTGGTGGCTTCCGGTCATTCGAAATGGCCAGGATTGCCTCGGAACGTCGGCGTTTAGCTCCAAGGATTTTACTTACACGCTGGCTGAGATCGTGATGGGCACACACATAAACATCACGTCGAGACCACGTTGTGCGATTCCAGTCACACAAATCCAGGTAATGCGGAAGTGGTGAAACCTTTGAACGGCTCGTGACTCTCATTCAGTGAACGGGACATGTAAGGGCGTTCAAGGCACTCGCGAAAACGCGGCGTCGGGCAACGCGCCAGATTCGGCAGCGGTGTTTTACGGTCCATGAGGCGCAAAGAATGCCCCGAGAGTGTTTCGGATCTAATTCTAATCGACGGGAGGTTTTACATGACAAAAACAACAAAGGCATTGCTGGCCAGTGCGGCGTTCGCGGGACTATTCGCCGGAACTGGCGCGGCGGTCAAGGCGTCAACCTTGCTTCCTTCGCTGAATTCTTCACTCAGCGCTCAGGACCAAGGGGACAAGAAGGACGATCAAAAGGTCAAAGAAAAGCACGCTTGTAAAGGCCAGAACTCCTGCAAGGGTAAGGGCGGCTGCAAAGCGAGCGACAACGGCTGCAAAGGCAAGAACAGCTGCAAGGGTAAAGGTGGTTGCGCGACAGATGGCTCCAAGCCGCCTCAGGAGTAATTTGAACCCTGACTCAATTCCATGTGGAGGGTTGGGGAATTTCTCCTGGCCCTCTTTTCCTTTGCTAAGCGGAACAGAATACGCCAGGAATGGCTTTAACGGATTGACAGAATACGGAGGCTCAGTAAACCACGATCATGAATACCATCATCACAAACATTGAGCAATGGCACGAACGCTTTTTCGGTTTGGTTTCTTATCTGCGGTCACCGTTTCTGCTTGCTGTGCGGCTTTATTGGGGATGGCAACTAGCTCAGAGCGGCTGGGGCAAGCTCCATCATCTGTCCAATGTGACTGAGTATTTCACCAGTCTTGGCATGCCGATGCCTGCGCAGATGGCCATCTTCATCGCATGCGTCGAGTTTTTCGGCGGTATCTTTCTGGCTTTCGGTCTGCTTTCCAGAATCACAGGTCTTGCACTCACCATAAACATGATTATGGCTTATGTAATTGGGGACCGCGAGGCGCTGCTATCTTTCTTCTCCGACCCGGATAAGTTCATTGCCGCCGCTCCCTTCGCTTTTCTGATCGTCTCGCTCATAGTTTTCATTTTTGGTGCGGGCAAGCTCTCGGTGGACACGGCGATCGCAACTTTTTTTGGCTCTCCACGACTGAAGCAGGTGCGTTCCATTCCCGTCTGACGGTCATGATTTATTTCAGCCTTCAGGCGTTCCGACTCCGACTTACTTGGAGATGTTGAACATCCGTAGAGGTACGATACCTCCTTCGATGGAAAGAACCGGGCGACGACAAGCCGATTCCAAACGAGTGACCGTGGCTATTGCCCAGTCCGCTCCCGTTTACCTCAATAAACGAGACAGCCTGGCAAAGGCTCTCGATCTCATTCAGAAAGCAGCCGGACGAAATGCGCAACTCGTTGCGTTTGGCGAGACTTGGTTGCCAGGCTATCCGGCGTGGCTCGATGTCTGCCCCGGCGCTGCGCTGTGGGAAAGCTCAGCGGTAAAAGGCGTATTCGCCAGACTTAGAGACAACAGCATCTGCATCCCCGGCAACGAAGTAAATTTGCTCTGCGAAGCTGCGCGCGATCTGAAGATTGCGGTTGTGATGGGAGCGAATGAGCGAGTCGATGACGGCCCGGGAAACGGCACGCTCTACAACTCGCTTTTGACGATTTCAGAGGACGGCCAACTAAAAAACCACCACAGAAAACTTGTCCCCACTTACACCGAACGACTGGTGTGGGGAAATGGTGATGGGCGCGGACTGGAAGCGGTGTCTACCGCTGCCGCGCGCGTAGGCGGGTTGATTTGCTGGGAACACTGGATGCCGCTCGCGCGCATGGCCTTGCACAATTCCGGCGAGCACATTCATGTGGCTGTCTGGCCGACAGTCCACGACTTACATCAATTAGCGAGCAGGCACTACGCCTTCGAAGGGCGATGTTTCGTCCTCGCGGTGGGCTTGATGATGCCGGATGGAGACTTGCCGCGCGAACTTCGGGAGGGCGTCGCATCGCGGGCCGATTACGGCCAATGGATCGAGCGCGGCGGCAGCGCCATCATTGGCCCCGACTCTCACTATGTGTTGGACCCGGTATTCGATCGCGAGGAACTGCTCATTTGCGATTTGGACTTGAATCAAATTGACCGGGAAATGATGACCTTCGATGTTTCAGGGCATTACTCGCGCCCTGACCTCTTTCGATTTGAAACCAAAGTATCCGTGCCGGGTGAAAAGCTCAAAACCGAATAAGCAAAGCAAACAAATGAAGATCGCCTTTGGGACGCCGAATAGATACATCTTTCGTCAAGCAAACGCGTCCTATGCAATGCATTCTGAGAAGGGACTATGGATTCACGGCGTTCTTTTCTGCAAGTTGCCGCCGCAGCCGTCGCAAGCTTAGGTGGCGTGTCGCGATTATTTGGTACGGACACACCACCACCGGTCGGAACCCGATCAACGCGACCGAAACCCGCGGAGCGTTCAGCGCCCGCAGTGCCCCGCCCCGTAATTACTCCTGATGTGAAAAATCTTCCCTTCACGCTCGATAATGGCACGAAGGTATTTCAACTCGTCGCCGAACCTGTCAAACGAAAAATCGCACCGTGGAAAACCATCGATTGCTGGGGCTTCAATGGATCCTGCCCAGGACCCACGATTCAGGTTAACCAGGGTGATCAGGTACGAATCGTGGTCGAGAATCGGTTGCCCGAATCTTTCGCCATTCACTGGCATGGCCTCGAAATCCCCTACGCCATGGACGGAATGCCGTACCTCTCACAGAAGCCCATCGCCCCCGGGTCGCAGTTGGGCTACGAGTTCACAGTCCATCAGAACGGCACGTTTTTCTATCATTCGCACTCTCCCATGCAGCAGATGATGGGAATGATTGGGATGTTTATTCTGCACCCGACCCGGGCGCACGCTCCAATCGTGGATCACGACTTCGGCATCGTGCTACAAGAGTGGGCGCTGCTGCCGAACAACACCGTCCCCAATACCGCCAACATGGAATGGAACTGGCTGACCTTCAACGGAGTTTGCAGTCCCATGACCACGCCGTTAATCGTGCGCCTTGGGAGTCGCGTTCGGGTACGTTTCGTCAACCTTGGCATGGACCATCATCCGATCCACCTGCACGGCCACACCTTCGTTGTGACCGGCACAGAAGGTGGGCGGCAACCCGAAACACTTTGGGGTCCGGCTAATACCGTGTTGGTTGGAGTTGCGCAGGCCCGCGACTTCGAGTTCGTGGCTAACAATCCCGGTGAATGGATGCTGCACTGTCACATGCCTCATCACAACATGAACGCCATGAGCGACCTTCTCGGCGACCGCATGATGATGACTGCCGACACTGAAGATTCACGCGCTCTCATCCAGATGCAGACGCTCGCCGACCAGGTGGGATTCCAGCATGTCCATCACGCACCAATCACGCCGGACGCCAACAATGTTCCCGGCTTTCCGCAGGATGCCTTCATGGATATGGGCATGGACGAAGTCGTCGCCAAGCCGGAAAATAATGGGCTGCCCAGGAATTGGAGCGCCATGATGATGGGCATGATGACCCTGGTGCGAGTGCTGCCGCCAGATTTATACGAGTTGGTCATGAAGGACGTCAAGAATGGCTATACTGCTCCGCCACCGCCACTTGGCGGACAAGCACACGGGGAACACCAACACGGGGACCATGACCACTCAGCGCATGAGCACACCGAGCACGCCAATGACGAAGGCCACCGCCGATGACCTTATTGCCAATTTTCAACCGTGCCCTGAGAATCTGTTTACTGATATTGCTGGCGGCAAGAATCGCCCCTGCACAGACCGCTGAACCGAAAGAACCGGCAGGCCAAGACTCTACACAGCAACCGTCCCAACAGAGACCTCAAGTTTTCTTCCCGATGGCGGACCAGCCGAAAATGGAAATGCATCATCACGGCAACATCCATGAGGTCATGCCGCAATTTCCGCACCTTGGGAATTCGCAGCGCGTGGTGTCCGGCCCGATTGTCCAGCTTGAAGACCTGGAGCAGATGGCCGTGACACACAACCCCACGCTGGCGCAGTCTCGACGCGCCGTTGAGTCTGCACGGGGGCGCGAGCTTCAGACCGGTCTGTACCCGAACCCGGTCATCGGGTATCGCGGCGACGAGATTCGCGGCGGCGCTTATGGAGGCGGCGAGGAAGGATTTTTCGTCGAGCAACCAATCATTCTTGGCGGCAAACTCGGTCTGAATCGCAAGATCGGTGCAAGCGCAGTGAAAGAGCGTCAAGCCGAAGCCGACGCGCAGGGGTACCGCGTGGAAAACGATGTGCGTATCGCCTATTACCGGGTTCTCGCAGCTCAAGAACGCCTAGCACTCGAACGCGATCTCGTTGGCATTGCGCAAAGCAACGTGCGCATCATTCGTCAGCTCGGAAATGTGGGTCAGGCCGATGAGACGGAAATCCTCGAAGCCGAAACCGAGGAGCAGCGCATGGAAATCGCTGCCGGAATCGCCGAGGCCAAATTCAAGCGTGAATGGGCGATGCTGATTTCCGCGGTCGGCGTCCCCTCCATGCCCGCCGGAGGTGTGGCCGGCAAGATCGATGCCGATCTTCCTTCGCTGGATTCGTCGGAGTTGCTTCGTTCCCTGCTCGCTGAGAGTCCGGAGGTAAAATCCGCGCAAGCCAGCGTAGAGCGCTCTGAGGCTGCGGTGCTCCGTGCCAAGCACGAGAGCATTCCTGACATCACGGTCCGTGCTGGAATGCAGCAAAATTTCGAGCAGCTTAACGGGCCGGACCGGCGCGTTGGTCTCCAGGGCTTCGCTGAAATTGGCCTGCATCTTCATCTGTGGGACCGCAATCAGGGAGGCGTCGCAGCGGAAAGCGCCAACCTCAATGCCGCTAAGAACGAAGTAAGTCGGGTGGACCTGATGCTCCGCGACCGCTTCGCGATGTACACCGAAGATTACAGCAGCGCGCGGTTAACCGCCGAGCGCTATCGCACCGAAATACTTCCGCGGCTGGAGCGCGCCTATAAACTGATGGCCGAACAGTATGGACTCATGACCGCTTCGTTCATTCGTGTTCTCATGCTTCAACACATGCTCTACGAAAACGAGACCGCCTACGTTGACGCTCTCGAGCGCACCTGGACAAGCAGCGTCGCTCTGCGCGGATATTTGTTGGAGGAATCGCTAGCGACTTCAGCTTCAATGGATATGCAGTTGCAGGCGAACCATGCGATACAACCCTGAACAATTTCACCGCGTTCAAGGAGTTCCAGTCCGGTAAATCCAGACGTCACAACGCCTCCCCTCGACGGCCCGCGCGTGAAACTTCTACAAGCACCGCGAATCGCACGGTAGGGGGATGCATGAGACTACCAAGGCGACAGCTGAGAACCCGATTAAGCAAGGCATGTGGCAGTTTATTCTTGATGGCGAGCTGCTGCGGTTGCGGGAGTTCTTACAATGCCGCAACACCGGCCCCTACTGTAACGCCAGCAAGTTCGTCCACCACCGTTTACACGATGGAGAACGCAACCACAGGTAACAGCGTGATCGCGTATCAACAAAGCTCGGATGGCACTTTGAGCCAGGCCGCGACGTTTGCCACCGGAGGCTTGGGGGTTGGTCACGGACTGGAAAACCAGGGGGCTTTGGCGCTGAGTAATGATGGCAAATATCTTTTTGTAGTCAATCCTGGCAGCAACGATGTTACGGCCTTCCAAATCACGAACCAGGGATTGACGCAGACTGGACGGGTTTCCTCGGGCGGTCGGCTGCCCGTTAGCGTCACGGAGCATGGCGGGCTGGTGTACGTCCTGAACCGGAGCGGCGAAGCAGGTGACCCGGCTGGTGACAACATTACTGGTCTGCGGTTAGGAACCGACGGAAGTCTCACTCCGATTCCAGGTTCGACAGTAGAGCTAAGCGCAGGCGGCGTGAATCCCGCGCAGATTCAGTTCAGCACAGACGGAAGCATCATCGTGGTTACCGAGACCGGAGGCGGCCACATCGATACCTACACGGTAGACGCCAACGGCGTCGCTGGCGGTCACGTAGTTCACCCGTCGGCGGGCACCGAGCCGTTTGGATTCGCCTTCCGCAATGCTACTCAGTTGTATGTGTCGGAGGCCGGAGCCGGAACCGCGTCCAGTTACACGGTCGGTTCGCAAGGAGCCTTACAAACGATCAGCGCCGCGGTGCAAACACAGCAAAGAACTGCTTGCTGGCTCGTCATTACCCCCGACAAAAAAACCGCCTACGTCTCCAACACTTCAAGTGGAACTATTTCGGAATTCGCTATCGGCGTAGATGGTTCGCTTTCCTTGTCCGCATCTGTCGCTGCCACAACGCAGGGCAATCCGCTGGACATGGCCGTCACCCCGGATGGTAGGTATTTGAATGTGTTGACCACCACCGGAAACATCGAAGTGTTTCGCATTGAGTCGTCCACTGGCGGCCTTTCCTCGGTTCAAGTCCTGACTGGATTACCCGCCGGCACCAACGGGTTAGTCAGCTTTTGAGTGTAGCGTTTCTTATTAACCGTTGAGTCGTGGGGGTTGCAGATGCGACAAGTTTCTTCCAATCCAAAACTCCACTTCGTTGAGGTCCGAGTACGGTACCAGCGTGCAATTCGGATGAGTTATACCCGTGATCAGAAGAGATATTTTGGCCTCGGCTTCTCGCCGGTAGAACAAGACTACTTTCTTGGAGGTCGCTCCCAAAAGATACCCAGTCTCAAACCCCACACCAAACGAAGATCCGGAAACCTCGGCCAAAAACGCGTCGCAGTGATCAAGCCAAGTTATATCCCGAAGATAAACTTCCTTCGGCGTGAGCGCTCTATCTTGGTCCCAAGCATTGTCTTCGACGAGATGTCGCGTAAGTACTTCGTGACCCATTTCCAGAATCAGGCCTACTATCTTTCTCGCCGCTACGATAGCGGAGCGATCCCCGGCAACGGTGAAACCAAAATAAATTTTCATGGTGATATGAAATTTAACATTGATAGCATCTTTGTTCGATTTGAAAGATCTGCCCTGACCAATGTAGCGATGGGAGCGCTCACGCGTGCCTTGATTCTCAGTTCGTTGCGCTGGCAGAATAAATTTGAATTATGGGCAATGGTTAACACTTAAGGAGCTAGAAAATGGGAACTCCGCGAATCGATTACTTCGATATTACGAAAATTACTGACAACCTCGTAAAGGTGACCATGATTATTCCCGACGCCGCCGAGATTCCCGCTAGCCGCCCTGCCCGTGCGGAAGCGTTGGGCGATCGCGGCCCAGCCAGCACCCTTATCGTCGCCGGTCTCGCCAATCCAGCCTGGAAAATCGAGATCGAAGCCATCGCATGCGCTTGATTTCATCTCCGCTTTTACTTTGGTTTGATCAGTTCATCTGACCACGAAGTTTGCTGCGGCGCTCTTCGCGTAGGGGCGTTCCTCGGGAGTGCGAAACAACGCAAATTGTTGTACCGTTATCGCGCGGCTAATGGTGAATAATGGGTTTTCTAAGCGAAGTTCCCATGGGTAACGAATTTGCGCCTTTCGTGGCTTTTCAACAAGTCCGTGGGTTCATCCCCAATCTTCTTCAGGCACAATCGTTGCTGCCTCGTGTCATCGAGGCCCAGACAATTCTTGAAAATGCCGTCCTGCGCGAGGGGGCAATTTCTCAAATCCAAAAGGAACGAATCCTTCTACGCATTGCGGCTCACCGCCAAGATACCTACTGCATGTCCGCTCACAGCAGAGCCCTTTGTTCCCTTGGCGTCTCCGACAATCATATCGACGATCTCCTGAGCGACTACCGCAACGCGAAGCTCTCGGCTCCCGATTTAGCGTCCCTGCAATTTTGTCTCAAACTAGCCCGTCACGCTCCCGCGGTGAACTCCGAAGACATTGAAGCGCTCCGGACCTGCGGGTTCATCGATGAAGCCATATTCGAATCCGTCCTCGTTGCCGCGTTAGCGGTTTACCGCTGCACGCTATCGGCGGGCTTAGGTCCGAAACCAGATTTTGCATCGAAGAAGTTTGCTTCGACCAGAGATGATCCTGGCTCTGAAGCGGCATCTAATGGCACGCGGCCCCACACTCACGAAGCGGTGCGAAGAAAAGGCTCATACGTGTCCGCTCCCTACCTCAGTCCCAAGGCGTTTACGCCTTTTGCCATCGTTGAGCAGAGTCACGGATTTATACCGAACTTTTTCCGTGCTCAGACTTTGCTGCCCGACTTGCTCGAAGCGGAGCTTGAGGCCGTGGGCCACATTCTACTGCCGGAAGACGCCCTGACCCGGGCGCAAAAGGAATGCATTCTACTGGCCGTGTCGGCAGCCAACCTCAACTCTTACTGTGTAGCCATGCATTGCAATTTACTGCGCGGCTTGGGGATGCCTTCTGACGAGGGCGATCAGATCGCCGTGGATCATCACGAGTCCAGCTTATCGGAAGCCGATAAAGCACTGCTGGACTTCGCGGTCAAACTGGGTACGCGTGCTTCAGAGTTTTCCCGTGAAGATGTACTAAGCCTTAGAAGGCTTGGCTTCACTGAGGAACAGATTTTGGAATGCGAAGTGGTGACCGCGCTCAATAATTTCGCGAATACCCTCCAAATGGGCCTGGGGATCGAACCGGATTTTGCCCCTCCCGCGGCATTCCAAGAAAATAAAATGAATCTCGGAAGCGCTTGCGAGACTCCCACGAAGCGTGAGGGGGATGTGAATCTAGTCGGCTCGCTCCAAAATGCGGATGCGGAACTGGTCGCCGATGCGCAGAGCGGCAACCTCGAGGCGTTCGAAGAGCTGGCTCGCCGACATACGCAGCTAATTTATCGAACTTTGATAGCCATCTTAGGCAACTCTGCCGACGCCCAGGATGGCTTGCAGGATACGCTTTTGAGCGCGTTCAAGCACATTCGCGAATTTCAGGGCCGCGCGAAATTTTCCACCTGGCTCGTGAGTATTGCCAGGAACACCGCGCTACAACGTTTGCGGCGCCGGAGAAACACAGAGAGCCTGGATGAGAGTGACATCCGCGAGGATGAGGATTTTCGCCCGCGCCAACTCCGCGCCTGGCAAGACGATCCCGAGCAATGCCATTCTAAAACTGAGAGACGGCAACTGGTCGAGCGCGGCATTTTGGCGCTCCCCGCTAAATACCGCGTGGTGGTGATGCTCAGGGATATAGAGCAGCTTTCAACGGACGATGTCGCCCACCAGCTCGGGCTAAGCGTTCCTGCAGTAAAGACTCGTTTACTTCGAGGCCGGTTAATGCTGCGAGAATTTCTCTCGCCTCACTTGTCGACCATCACCAAGGGAGCAGTTCAATGATCACATGTGAGGAATTCTTCACGGAATTCGCCGACTATATGGAGAATCAAGTCTCGCCCGAGGTGCGCCAGGAACTCGAATTGCATTTGTCCCACTGCCGCGCTTGCCACGTGCTGTACGATACCGCCAGGAAAACTGTTAAGTTTGTGACCGAAAGTGATTCCTTCGAGTTGTCGCCAACCGTCTCCGATCCCATCATTGACCGCGTTATGGCGAAGTTGCGAACCGACCTCAGTTGAGCATCACGGCGTGAGTATTCATCGCCACATCCATCGAACCAGCCATCGCACCATAGAAAAGAAGAGGGACGGACAATGTTAGGACCGTCTTAGATTCGGCAATCAAGGGCAGTGCGAGGCCAAACCCCAATGTCGACCCAATCACGATGCTCAGACTGCCGAACTTGTTAATGAGCCATCCAGTTAATGAGCCATCCAGCGGCAGGCATGGCGAGAACGGAATCGATTGCCGCCATCATCTGCAACAAGTCGGCGCAACCGGGCGGCCTAGAATCGCAGGCGATGAGTTTTTGCCTGAGGGCTTAGGGGTCGAGTCGAGCCAGAGGCAAATTCTCATACGTCCGTCTGTTTCGCGTCCGCGTGCATGGCCTCGCTGCCCAGTGCACGTCCCTCCTTTCGTTTGACACGTGAGAGCAGCGGCATGAATTTCCGGTTAGCTCGTGATCCGGGCGCAACCGAAGATTGACGCTGGAACTGCAGTTAGCCTGGCCTACGAATCATCTTGCACTGTGGAGCGAGTGCTCGGAATCGAAGCCACGTCGGAGAGTTGGAAGATTTGGCAACGCGGGTGGAGCGGCTTCTGCGCAGAGGGTTGGGCGTTCGAATCTCGCTTTCGTCTACCGTTACTTTTATTTCGCGAAGGATGAAAATCCCACGTTCCCGATACGTTCCAGTTGGGCCCAATTTTCGAGGTTTGAGCGTTTTCAGCGTATTTATTTTTCAATAACTTACGTATTCTCAATGAATACGAATATTCCGACTCCCCCCGCCTCCACCATGTATGTACTTGATTTTAAATAATTTAGATCGGCTTTACGCCTGCACTCTTCTGACTTACACAGTCAGAGATGGCCAGACAAGGACATGCGGTTCATGCATAATAGTGATGGTTGCCATGCGTTTAGAGAAACTGCGACAAGTCGACTTGAACCTCCTGATTACATTTGCTGCCATTGCGGAGGAGAAGAGCGTCACGGCGGCGGCATCCCGGCTGCTGCTGAGCCTGCCTGCGGTGAGCCGCGCGTTGCAGCACGCCCAGGCGACGTTTCAAGATGACCTCCTGCTCCGGTCGCCACATGGCTTCGAACTCACGTTGCGGGGCCGCAAGATTCTCCAAGAGCTTGAGGGATTACTACCCGCATTTCAGGCCCTGACAACGTCTGCACGGTTGTGGTCCCCCGCTTGTGCCGGCGGTATGCAAACGAACGCTACCAAGTGCAGTTTGAATTCCTTCCCTGGCAGAGCGGCATCGCGGAATTAGTGGAGCACGGACAAGTTGATCTTGTTCTGCACATAGATGACGGACTACTGCCGTCGCACTTTCACTCAGAAAGACTTTATCGGGAGGATTGGGATTTGCGCCGTCGCGCGTGGCAGCCGCTTTGGCGACCGGCTGTCGCTTAGCAGTACCTGTCGGCGAGCCACATCGTTGTATCTACGTATGCCGGTGTGCAGACGATCCCGGACAAGCAGTTGGCGGCTGTCGGCGCCAAACGCACTTCGTGTATTCGAGTGCCTTACTTCGACGTAGCTCTGCAATGCCTCCCCGGCACAGAACTCGTGCTTACCGTAACCGGTGGTAGCACTCAGTCGTTAGAGGAAATCGCGACTTGCGAGTTGCGAAAGCACCACACGAATTGCATCGGTTTCATTTCCTGATGGCCTGGCATCCGAGACTCAACAGCGACCCGCGTCATCACGTGTGGTTGCGCGAAGCGATGCGATCAACAACTGACGCTCTCAATAAATAATCCAAATGCGGTCGAAGATTCCATTCAGATCGGTAGACCTCTTCCCGGTGGGTCCACGAAGAGAGAAGCCAAACTTGCGTGAGTAGATTGAAGCAGATACCGTTGTCACGAGGGTTGTACAATTTACATAGATAACGAAACGTCGTGACCCAGGGACACCTTCAACGATGGAAGAAGTTGGGTTCGCGCCGCACGATCGATTGCGCTGACTACGGAATTAAAACCCGCCCTGAGTGGATCCTCGTGCATGCCGACGCCGAAAACGTGGTCAGCGTCTCCCACACACATCTCTAAAAACACAATATCCTCCTCCTTATTCTGCGACACCGTGTGACACTGCTCTTGCGTAACGATTCGAAGGCTAGTTCCGATACATTTGCCAACCATTTGCACCAATGTCTCAACCTGGGCCGCACCCGTTGTATGGGAAACATCTTGCAGACTGATAGAATTGCTTATTGTCCAATTGCGTAACCCCTTGGCAACCCCCGTCCGATACTCCAAGTATTCGGCACAAAAAGCTTCCCAAATCATGGGGGACGTGACTTCCTTTCCACTGGAATCGCTCAACTGCTGAATAATTTGGCTGAATTCGATCAAGAGTTTCCTGGGAAGCTGAACTCCATAGTCACTCTCCATAAGAAAGGCAACCCCTCCCTTTCCGGACTGACTGTTGACGCGAATAATCGGTTCGTAGCTACGTCCGATGTCTTTCGGGTCAATCAGAAGATATGGAACTTCCCACGGCCCGTCGACGCTTTGAGCTAATAGCCCCTTCCGAATCGCATCCTGATGCGAACCAGAGAACGCAGTGAACACAAAATCACCGGCATAAGGATGCCGTGGATGCACCTCAAGTTGCGTACACTCTTCGACGCAACCTACAATTGCAGCAAGATTAGACAACTCCAGACCTGGATGAATACCCTGGCTATAAAGGTTCAGCGCCAGACAAACCAGATCAACATTGCCTGTTCTCTCACCATTGCCAAATAATGTGCCTTCGATTCGCTCTGCACCGGCCATAAGGCCGAGTTCTGCTGCAGCAACCGCGGTCCCACGATCATTGTGGGGGTGCGCGCTCAATATCAAAGCCTCGCGGCATTTGATATTTCGATGTATCCACTCAATTTGATCGGCATAGACATTCGGTGTGCTCAATTCCACGGTAGCGGGCAAGTTGATGATTACTTTCTTATCGGAGGTTGGTTTCCAAACATCTACGACAGCCTCACAAACCTCAAGGGCGTAGTCCATTTCCGTACCGGTAAAGCTCTCGGGTGAATATTGGAATGTCCAGTCGGTTTCCGGAAATTGATTCGCAATACGTTTGACTATCGTTGCGCCATTCACAGCAATCTCTTTGATCCCATCTTTCCCTAACCTAAACACAATCTTGCGCTGAATAGTCGAGGTGGAGTTGTAGACATGAACGATCGCGCGATGGACTCCTCGAAGTGCTTCAAAGGTGCGCTGGATCAGGTGTTCTCTTGCTTGTACTAGAACCTGTACAGTAACGTCTTCAGGGATCAACTTATTTTCGATAAGTTGACGGCAAAAATCAAAGTCGATCTGGGAGCCAGAGGGAAATCCAATCTCAATCTCTTTGAAACCAATGGAGACGAGAAGGTCAAACATGGCCTTCTTACTCCGGATACTCATGGGCTCAATGAGGGCCTGATTACCATCACGTAAGTCTACGCTGCACCATGCAGGTGCCGTTTGCAAAATTTTGGATGGCCATTGACGACTAATTAGTTCAAAAGAGGATGTCGGCCGATATTTTCCTGACGGATTGCTTAACATTTTGGGCTCTTCCCGAAGCTAGATTGAAGCGCCATCCCACGGGCGTTAAATATAAGAACCCAAGCCCCTATAAGTCCATCTATTAATTGTTGGCTATATTATTAGTTTTTCTTATAATCTGCCTGCATTTTAGCTACCGCCCCTGAGGCCAAAAAGGCTCGTCAAAACATTTGAAATCCACTTTTCAGATATAGCGTTTATCAGAGTTGGTGGCGGCCCGACGCTGTTTGATTCTGTACTTGATGATTTCGGACGATAGTGGAATGCTGTTGTCAGATTCCATACAACTTAGCAGGGAGAGACTATGGCACCTACAAGTTAAGTTGCGGCGTTTCTTCCCATGTTGCCCGTATTTGCTGACGGCTCTATGTTTGGGCCAAAGAAATCTCAGGAATCAGATGAGGTTCTGGGCATGTTCGACGGAATCGATGTTGCCAAGCGGATGAGCCGAGACGCCACATGCAAACAAAGAGCGCTGAACGGAACCGGCGACGGAATTTTCCAAAGTCACGCGGCCAACCTGATAAGCCCTAACTGCGTCTTCGACGCGTCGCTAGTGCCAGAAACTTGTCGGCTCTGCACAAGAATTTGTAAAGACCCGCATTTCAGGCTGCTTTCTGAAGAACGATGAATTCTGTTTTTGTGACCGCCATGCGCTGTGCCTTAAGCAGTAGGTAGGCGAGATTACGGCCCCTGCTAAGAAGAGTTTTGATGTTGCCGTTGATAGCTTCCACGACTCCGAAACGTACTTTGGTGCGGCAGTAATTCGGGATTCCATCCAGGTGATCCGCCAACATCTGGGCCAGTCTTTGAAAGGGTGGCAATCGTTGCCATCGCAGTTGATTCGATCCAGCTTTTGCCAATAGCGCACCATGGCTCCCTCATAGCGGTAGGTCCACAACCGCTCCAAGTTTTCCTTTAAAAGATACGTTCCAGTTTGCCGCAATTTTGCTGTCTTCTGCGTTTTTGGCGTGTCGAAAAATCAATAACTTACGTGTTTTCAATACGCGCGAATATTTCGACTCCCCCGCCTCCACCATTTTTTCTTTGATTTGAAGAAGTATTTAGCTGTTCCCGCCAGCGCTTTCAAACACGGCGCTCAATGTTTTTCTCTAATCCACGTACTTTACTATCCGATCGTTTTGCGCGCCGACTGCGGATCGTTTGGCTGCACGCATTGCCAATCGTGTACAATTCAACCTTTTTTCCAGGGACTTATGCACCCCGCAGTCGTGCATTAATCAGTTGCCGTTCTTTTCCTTTGGAGGAGTCTATGACGAGGATGCTGAGCCGAACTTGTCTGTGCGTCTTGGCGACATTCTGTGCGGGACCTGTGCTGCGCGCGCAAACCAGCATCGACCAACGCATCGACAAGGAGACAGACTCGCTAGTGGCAATCTACAAACACATCCACCAGAACCCGGAACTCTCCACAGAGGAAAAAGAAACGTCCGCGCTGCTCGCGGGCGAATTGCGGCGGTTGGGACTCGAGGTCACCGAAAGAGTCGGCAAGTATGATTTACCTGACAAGATTTCTTATGGCGTTGTAGGCGTCTTGCGCAATGGCCCGGGTCCCACAGTAATGGTGCGAACGGAATTGGATGCACTTCCCGTGGAAGAAAAAACCGGCCTGCCGTATGCCAGTCACGTTAAGGTAAAGCAAGAGGATCGCGAAGTCAGCGTAATGCACGCGTGCGGACACGATCTGCACATGAGTTCGTGGATTGGTACCGCCCGGATGTTAGTTGCCATGAAGAATGAATGGAGCGGAACGCTGGTTATGATTGGCCAACCATCCGAAGAAGGACTCGGCGGCGCCAAGGCCATGCTTGGGGACGGACTTTATACGCGATTTCCTCGTCCGGACTTTGTGCTTGCGCTGCACGATAATCCCACCGTTGCTGCTGGCAAAGTTGCGTGGAAAGAGGGCAGCATGCTGGCGAGTGCTGATGGGGTGGATATCACCGTGCGTGGTTACGGAGGTCACGGCGCCGCACCGCAGATGACCAAGGATCCCATCGTGATGGCCTCGGAGATCGTGCTTCTCTTGCAAACTATCGTCAGCCGCGAAATCGATCCGTTCGATTCCGCGGTGGTGACGGTCGGTTCGTTTCATGCCGGAACTAAACGCAATATCATCCCCGACGAAGCCCATCTGGAATTGACGGTACGCACGATGAAGCCGGAGGTGCGGGAAAAAGTTTTAGCGTCGATCAAGCGTATCGCTGAAAGTGCCACTGCGGCCGCAGGTGTGCCGAGCGAGCGCGCACCTATCGTGCGAGTCGTGGGCTCCACGCCGCCCACAATAAACAATCCGGAACTGGCGCGCCGGGTAGGAGCGGCACTTGAACGGGCGCTTGGTAAAGAAAACGCGCTTCCGGCCGATCCAATAATGGCGTCAGAAGATTTCAGTCAGTATGGTCTGACGGACCCCAAGCCTCCGTATGTCATGTTTTGGTTGGGCGCTACCGACCCGAAGCGCTTAGAGGACGCGCGTGAGAAAGGAACTACATTGCCTAGCCTGCATTCTAGCGAATTTTATCCCCTGCCGGAGCCCGCGATTCACACCGGTGTAAAGGCGATGACCGCATCAGTGCTTGAACTTCTAAAGAAATAATGTGTTCCGGCCCTTGCTGTTGGGGGTTTTCGCAGTCGTTAAAAGTGGAACGCGGGCGGTTTTTATGAGCATGGTGGATCAAGGGACGGAAACAGCTTGGCCCTCGACGATTGTAAGGTAGCGATCACACGGAATATTGATTAACTTTTGTATGACGGTGGATGGAGCGGGCCAGTGAATTTCGAGCCAGTCGACCTTGGTAGCCGAACCCAGGCCCAATACCTGCCGCGGATCATGAGAAGAGAGGTAGCTTCCCCCGCCGTTCTTTACTCGAGAACGCTTCTTTCCTTCCGCCGACCACACCAGCCGCGCGCCGATCGCGTCACGATTGCAGGTAACGCCTTGCAGCTTAATTCCCAACCAATGATTGCCGGTGCCGGACTGATTTTGTAAAAGGACTGGTGCGCCGCCATTAACGCCAATAAGTACGTCCACTCGGCCATCGTTATCAAAGTCGCCCACGGCCAACCCGCGAGCAGAAAAGTCCTTGGCAAATGCCGGGCCCGCGTCAGCGCTGACGTTATGAAACTTTCCATTCTTCTGCTGAAACAACAGTAGCGGTTCGCGGTACGTCACGGTCTGAGAACGCTGCGCAACCATATCGTCGGGATGTCCGTTGGCCAGAATCAGATCCACTTCGCCGTCGTTGTCGTAATCAAGAAAACGCAGTCCCCAGCCGCTCAAAAGCCTGGTGGCCTGCGCAATGGATTGCGACGCAGCAACGTCTTCAAAGCTTTCGTTGGTCAGGTTGCGATACAACGAAAACTTCTCTTGATCGATATTGGCGACAAATAAATCTTGCCAACCCCGGCCGTCCACATCTGCCGCATCCACCCCCATGCCGGAACGGGCCTGTCCGTTTTCACTGAATCCAACTTCGGCGGCGACAGACATTTCCTCCCAACGATTCCCGCCTCGATTGACGAATAAGAAATTCTGCACCGTATCGTTCGCGACAAACAGATCCATGCGGCCATCATTATTTATATCGGTTGCAACGACGCCCAGAGCCTTCCCTAAACTCTTGCCGATGACCGTTCGCTTTCCGACTTCGGTGAACGTGCCATCGCCATTGTTGTGAAACAGATGGCTGGCGGTGGGGTGAAACGCCCGAGGTACACAATAATATTTCTGCCCCTCGCCATTTTCTCCACAGGACTGACGGTCCTCAGGTAAATAGCGGACGAAGCTGCACACAAATAAATCGAGCCGGCCGTCGTTGTCGAAATCAAACCACACTGCGCTGGTGGTCCACCCGCTGATTTCAAGTCCAGCCTTGATAGTGACGTCCGTAAATGTGCCGTCGCCATTATTGCGATACAACAAGGATCGTCCACAGGCGGTCACGAAAATATCCGGGTAACCATCGTTATTGAAATCTCCAACGGCCACCCCCATGCCAAAGGTTCCACCGGGAACGCCTGCCTGCTCGGTGACATCGGTGAACGTGCCATCGCGATTATTCTTGTATAGGGCATTGCGCATGAGATGTTTGGGGTGAAAAAACTCCGAGGGGCCGCTGTTCACCAGGTATACGTCCATCCAACCGTCGTTGTCGTAGTCCAGAAATGCGCAACCAGGACCCAGAGTTTCCGGAAGATACTTTTCCGGGGACATCGCATTCTCATGAACCCAGTGAATTCCGCTGACCGATGGAGGAACTTCCCGAAAAAGAGCCGACTGCGCAGGACGTTGGCCTAGTAGCGTCAATCCGCTGGCCCCTCCGAGACTCCATAGAAATTGACGGCGATTCACCATAGGTCGAGTTCGTCAAAACTTTGCTTACGGGATATCCAAATAACACGCTGCAAGCGCACTCGGGTCGGGACCACAACCAGATTAATCGCCCTTCGCGCCGCAAGGCAACGCGAATCAGAACGGCGGAAAGGTGAAATGTCTCCCGAAAAAAGAATTCGCGATCTCATGTTTACATCAAAAAGGCATTATGGTAACGTTTGCACAATTTTGGGGGCCCTGAACGCTCGGTTCAGATGAGGGGGAACATATCCGCATGAAAAATTCATTGCATCATGCAACAGTGTCCGCGGGAATTCTGCTAGTGACTGCGTTTATTCTGCTTCTTCCGCGTTTCGCGTCCGCCCAGATTGATACGGGCTCGGTCGTGGGGATAGTTAGCGACCCCAGCGGCGCGGCAATTCCAGGCGCTACTGTCACGCTATCAAACGAAGCCTCGGGTGTTTCACGTTCGGTGACCACCAACGGCGATGGCGAATATCAATTCGCGGCGGTCATACCTGGGACGTATTCCGTTCAAGCTACTGCGCAAAACTTTGAATCAGCCGTCAGCACGCACGTCGAAGTTGATGTGCAGTCACGACCGGCCATTAACTTTACGTTGAAGGTTGGAACTTCCTCGCAAGTGGTGGAGGTCTCATCTATCACGCCGGTGCTGCAAACTGAAACCGCGGATGTGGGCGGAGTTATCCAGAGTGAACAGATCAATGACCTGCCACTAAATGGACGGCGGTATTCGGACCTGGCTCTTTTGGAAGCGGGTATTCAACGCAACCAGGTCAATACCAGCAACGCCGCTCCAGACCGCTTCAGTTCGAATGGAAATTTAGAAACTCAGAATTACTTTTCGCTCGACGGAATCGATAACAACTCAGGTTCAACCAACTTGCAGGAAAGCTCTGTGCAGGTTATCCAACCTCCGCCGGACGCGCTGCAGGAATTCCGCATACAAACACGAACGTACTCGTCGGAATTTGGAACCTCGGCAGGCGCGATCATTAACGCCAGTATCAAATCCGGAACCAATCAATTTCATGGCGACGTCTGGGAATTTCTCCGCAACAGCTCGCTCGACGCAAACACATACTTCAACAACCTGAATGACGTCCCTCGCGGCCATTTCACGCAAAACCAATACGGGGCCACCATCGGCGGACCGGTCATCAAGAACAAGACCTTTTTCTTTGGAGACTTTCAGATATTCACAAGTCGCCAAGCCACCACCGTTCAATCCGTGGTGCCGACACCTTTCATGAAAACCGGGAATTTTACAGAACTATCGCAGACCTTGCATGACTCGGGTGTAGCCGGGCAAGCGGGCTGCGTAGGGGGCAACATCGTGGCCAGCGGCTGCCTTGATTCCACGGCCACGCAGTTAGTGGCGTTGTTCCCGGATCCCAATATTCCCAGCCAGGTTGCCAAGGAAGGCATACCCGGAAGCTGGAACGGAGCCCCTAACTATCAATTCCAATATTCGGTTCCCAAGGATACCCAGTCATGGGACGTTCGAATTGACCACAACCTTACTAGTAAGAGTCACCTTTTCGGACGATACAGCCAATACATCATTTCAAATCAGGATCCACCATGGACCAGCAACTTCGTCGCAGGGAACGGCGACTTTGCGACGGCCTACAACATTCACGAGCGTTCTGTCGCTCTGGCGTGGGACCACACCATCAGTTCCTCTCTGTTGAATGAATTGCGTTTTGGGTTCAATCGTGATTATGCGCACAGCGATCCTATCGGCGTTAAATTGGGCACGTCGTTGGCTGGAGACTTCGGCTTGACGGGCATTCCAGTTGGACCGAATACCGCCGGTATCCCGCCGATAGAAATAAACGGATTAACTCGCATCGGCACTTCGCCGTGGCGCCCGCAGTTTCAAATCTCACAGGTTTGGCAACTCCTGGACAATTTAAGCTGGCTTAAGGGCAATCACAGTTTCAAATTTGGTTACGAATTTCGCCGCTTCAGCGACAATTTTCTGGACATTCGCGCGCCGCAGGGTGAACTGGGCATCAATGGAATTTACACCGCCGCAGGCAGTTTCGGTCTTCCGGATTTTCTGCTTGGCGACGTAGATTCCACAACATTTGTCACGCCTACGGTGGTGCACAACTACACCAATGGAAACAGCATTTATGGACAGGACACCTGGAAAATACGAAAAGACCTGACTCTTACACTTGGCTTGCGCTATGAATTGTTTTCGCCGCTGCTGAATCGGCAGAATCAGCTCAGCAATTTCAGCCCCGCGAACGGAGGAGAACTCGTCACCGTTGCACCAAATGCGTCCGGTTGGTTCGAACGGTCGCTGATTCATCCTGATAAAAACAACTTTGCCCCGCGGGTCGGCTTTAGCTATCACCCGTGGAGCAGGGTCGTTATTCGCGGCGGTTTCGGTATTTTCTACCAGGAAGGAGTCCGCATTGGTTCGGAGAGCATTCTGGCTTTGAATCCGCCAGCGGTAATTTCCTATAGCCTGGCACAATCCCTGGGCAGCACGACCCCGATCTTTCAATTGAAAGATGGTTTTCCCATCGGGGATTTCACCTCAACCACGGTGAATCTGTCGCAACTGCAGATTCGCGCCCAGGATCCTAATCAGAGAACTGGCTACGTCGAACAAGGTAGTTTCGGTCCGGAGTTTCAGGTTACGCAAAACGTATCCCTGGACGTTAGCTACGTGGGCAATTTCGCGAGAAAGATGAATCGTCTACGTGACGCGAACCAGGGCATTTTTACCGGCACGTTTGATTCCAGCGGAAACCCTATCGACACATACCCGTACGCCAATCTGAATACTACCAGTAGCAGCGCCACCGGCAGTCACGCGTTTCTAGAGCTCGCCACCAATGACGGAAATGCCGATTACAACGGCCTGCTGGTCTCTCTCAGGCATCGCTACACAAAGGGCATGTCTTACGGAGCCAGCTATACCTGGAGTCATCTTATTTCCGATTACGTGGACAACTTGACGGGGGGCTCGCGACCGCAAAATGCTTACAATTATGCGGCGGAACGCGGCGATTCGATGTTTGATGTGCGCCAGCGTTTTGTGGGATACCTCACTTACGAGTTGCCCGTCGGCAGAGGCAAGAAATACCTCAGTCAAGGCGGCATCGCCAGTTACATTCTGGGCGGATGGCAGGCCAACACCATCGTCACCAAGCAAACTGGAACGACCATCCAGCTCTTTGCGCCCGACAGCAGTTTGTCCGGGGGAGATCATATCTCACGTCCGGATTGCGTCGGGGACGCTAGGGCCGGAGCTTCCGATAATCCCAGAACCGGGCTGTGGTTGAATCCCGCCGCGTTCACCCTGCCAGGGCTTGGGCAGTTCGGGAATTGCGGCGTAGGCAGGTATCACGGTCCTGGATTCACGAATACGGATATCAGTGTGTTCAAGATTTTCCCGGTTAGGGAAATCATGCGGTTCGAGTTCCGCGCCGAGTTCTTTAATGCCTTCAACCATGCCAACTTCTCGAATCCCGGATCGTTCTTCGCTGGGGGAGCTGGCGGCGGTTTCGGAATTATTTCCTCGACTATTGGGGACCCGCGAATCGTGCAGTTTGCGCTGAAGCTTTACTTCTAGGCGTTTGGTCTGTGGCTCCTGCCGCGGGTTTCTAGGTCAACCCGCGGCTAGAGCTCCTTACATTGCGACCTTCAACGCACTTCGGCATACGCTCGGCAAAAACTTAATTTCTCTCGATGAGGACTACCATGAAACGTACCGCCGCTTTGGCCGCGCTACTATTATTGTTGTCGATTCAGCCTCTTTCTGGCCAATCCCCTTACGCTTCATCGGTGAAACCAGCGGTAGCGCCAGTGCCGCTGCCGATTAATCGCGGAAGCGCAGCGGTGTGGCAAAGCCTCAAAAAGCTGCACACCCGAGCTAGCCTGATCATGATTACCGCTCATCCGGATGATGAGGATGGGGGAATGCTCACCTACGAATCGCGCGGTCAAGGCGCCCGTGTAACGCTGCTAACCCTCAATCGCGGCGAAGGTGGCGCCAATGTGATGTCGGCGAACTATTTCGACGGGTTGGGCTTGGTGAGAACGGAAGAGCTATTAGCTGCTGATCGCTATTACGGAGTCGATCAGTATTGGACTCGCGTAGTCGATTACGGATTTTCAAAGACAAAAGCTGAATCGATCTCCAAATGGACGCACGATCGGGTTCTCGCGGATGTGGTTCGCGTGGTTCGCATGACGCGCCCGCTGGTAATCACGTCCGTCTTCGTGGGTGGCCCCACCGACGGGCACGGCAATCATCAGACTGCTGGTGCCATGGCTCAGGAAGTCTTTAAAGCTGCTGGCGATCCAAATGTTTTCCCGGACCAGATCGCTGCGGGCTTACGACCATGGAACCCGCTCAAGGACTATGCCAGAACCCCGTGGTTTGGAAATGACGATGGAAAAATTGTGACCAACGTGGAAGTTCCCGAAGGTGATTACGATCCGATCCTGGGCATGTCCTACGTACAAATCGCTCGGGAAGGGCTGGGCTTCCAAAAAAGTCAAACAGGCGGCGGGATGATTCCCAAAGCAGGAGCAGTAAACACTTCATATCATCGCTACGGGTCTGTGGCGCCGGCCGAGGACAAAGAAAAATCATTTTTTGACGGTATCGACGTCTCCGTGATGGGCATTGCGACACTGGCGACGGAGGGCAAGCAGGGTTTTCTTGGAACCGGCCTGAAACGTGTGAATGAACTCGTCGAAAGCGCGATGACTAATTTTTCGGCGGCGCATCCGGAAAACATCGCTCCACAGTTGGCCGAAGGCTTAAAAGAAACACAAAAATTAATTGAGCAAGTGAAGGGCAGTAGGTTACTCGCCGATGAAAAATACAATGTCACCTTTGAATTGGAGACCAAAAAAGCGCAATTCAACAATGCCCTAGCAGAAGCTTTGGGTCTTTCTGTTTCCGCCACCATGGCTCCGGAAAAAGAACCCAATCCCTTGTATGCAATGTTCGTTGGTGATCCGGACACCACCCGTGTGGTGATTCCTGGCCAAAAATTTGGCGTGAAAGTTCACGTGGTGAGTCAGAGCGCGCTGCCGGTTACATTGAAGCATGCCGAAGTCGACGCGTCCGACGGAAACGACTGGGAAATTAAAGGCGCTAATGACTCTCAAGCGCTTGTCGCAGATAAACCAGCGGATGCGCGTTTTGAATTAACTGTCCCCAAGAATGCGAAATTCACGCAGCCGTACTTTAGCCGTCCGAATATTGAACAGTCGTATTACGACATTGCCGACATGCAATATCTAAACCAGCCTCTTTCGCCGTACCCGCTCGCCGCGTGGGCGCAATTCGAATTCGAAGGCGTACCGATTCGCGTCGGACAGGTGGTGCAAACGATCAAACGCGTCAACGGTTTCGGGGTAGTGTCGGAACCGCTCGTGGTTGGGCCGGCTATGTCGGTGACCATCAATCCCCGGGCGGGCATCGTGCCGCTAAGTGGTAAGGAATTTGCCGTTACTACTGGGATTCGCAGCAATGTAAAAGGTCCCGCCAAAGGCAATGTGAAACTCGAATTGCCTTCTGGTTGGACAAGCACCCCACCCTCAGTCGAATTTTCAACTGTCAGTGATGGCGACGAGCAGTTCGCAACTTTTCATGTGACGCCCGCAAATCTCGCGGAAAAAAGTTACCAGCTTACCGCCGTAGTGGATTATGGCGGCCAACAGTATAAGCAAGGTTACGAAGTCACCGGCTATCCAGCTCTGCGTCCTGATTATCTTTACCGCCCAGCAGTGCTTCGCGTTTCTGGAGTAGATGTAAAGGTTGCGGAAGGATTGACGGTTGGCTACATCACCGGTAGTGGCGATGATGTGCCGGCCTCGCTCGAAAACCTCGGAGTGCACGTAACTTTTCTCGCTGCCAGCGAGGTCGCTTCAGCGGACTTGTCGAAGTACAGCGTGATTTTGTTGGGTGTGCGCGCGTATGCCGCCCGCGATGAATTAAAAGCCTACAATAGCCGGCTACTGGACTATGTTAAGAACGGTGGCGTAATGATCGTGCAATACAATACGCCGGAATTTGACCACAACTTTGGCCCATATCCATATGAGATGGGGTCAAATCCCGAAGAAGTCACGGACGAGGAATCAAAAATTGACATTCTTGATCCCAAGAATCCTGTTTTTCTATGGCCCAACCAGATTACGGCGCGTGACTTCGAAGGCTGGGTAGAAGAGCGCGGCTCGAAATTCCTGAAATCCTGGGATTCACACTACGCAGCACTCTTGTCCACGCAAGACGAAGGACAACCGCCGCAAAAAGGCGGCTTACTCTACGCCAGGTACGGGAAAGGCGTTTACATCTATAACGCCTACGCGTTCTATCGCCAGCTCCCCGAAGGCGTACCGGGAGCCTTCCGGCTCTTCGCCAACTTGGTCAGCCTTCCAAAAAATCCGAACGTAAAGTGACCGGGCACGGTCAGCTGTAAAAATATCGGGGGTAACGCAGAGCTACGGTGCAGAGGTTTGCGTCAGGCCAAAACGCTAGACGGTTGTAGTTTTGCCACTTCTTCCAGGCGGACTCGCCTGCGCTCGTCGTAGGACTTGCGCGCGGCTAACCCGATCATCACTGCGAGTCTTCCATCCCTACCGTTTACTTGCGTGGCTTCGTCATGCAGCACCGCGTGCACAAACGCCTGCATCTCATTCACGAAGCTTTCCGTGTAGCGCTCCATAAAAAAATTCAGCGGTAAATCACGGCGAATCTCGGTTGCGGTACTGATGATGGCCTGATTTGGAAAGCAGTTTCCGGTGGCGATCGCTCCAGCGCTGCCTAAAATTTCGACCCGTTGGTCATATCCATAAACGGCTTTGCGACTATTGTCGATGGTGGCAATGGCGCCGCCTTTGAATTGCAAAACCGTCACCGCGGTATCGAGATCGCCGGCTTTTCCGATCTCTGGATCGACCCGCACGGACGCGGCGGTGTATACGCTTTCCACTTCATCGCCAATCAGGAAACGTGCCATATCAAAATCGTGAATGGACATATCCAGAAAAATGCCGCCGGAAACCTTGATATACGAAATCGGCGGAGGGCCCGGATCGCGACTAACAATGTGTATAAGGTGCGGCGTCCCTATTTCACCGCTGGTGACGCTTTTGCGGACACGCACAAAATTTGCATCGAAGCGTCGATTGAATCCGACCTGGAACTTAACGCCTGCGTTCTCGACAGCTGCGAGCGCAAGGTCAATTTTCGTCAGAGCATGATCAATGGGCTTCTCGCAGAAAATATGCTTCCCGGCTAGCGCCGCTCTGATAACCAGATCCGCGTGGGTATCGGTCGGCGAACAAATCAGCACCGCAGCGATGTTGGAGTCGGACAAAATTGTCCCGGCATCGACAGTCACGCGACTGATCCCGTATTGTTTGGCGACCTTCTCGGCCATCGCTAGATTAACGTCGGCGATGGCTACGGGGGCTGCGCCCGGCACGCGAAACGCCAGGGTTTCCGCGTGCACCTTTCCGATGCGCCCGGCGCCAATGATGCCCACGTTCAGTCGCTTCTCTTTCAAGCGGGCTCCTTCTTTCTAAAACTCGGTTGAACTATTGGCGCGAAACTGCACGACTGCACGAACTCTCTCAACAGGATTACAAGCGTTCAAAGACACACAGATGATCCCGAAGTCGTTTCAGGCCGCGCGTATCGAAGTCATTTCGGGGCCTTTCGAGGTGGGCCGCTAGATTCCCGAATTACCAGTTCGGCCGCCACGGTGATGGCCTGTGAAGGATTCTGCCCGCTCATCAACTGCAAAAGGCTCTCCATGGCCAGTAGCCCCATCCGTCGCCGCGGTTGACGCACGGTCGTGAGAGGCGGGTCAGTGTAGGAGGCGATAAAAAGATCATCAAAACCAACCACGGAAATATCGGCGGGCACGTGTAAACGGCGGGCGTGCAGCGCGCGCAACACACCTAGCGCGGTCATGTCGTTGTAGCAAAAAATGGCTGTCGGCGGGTCTGGTAAACGTAGTAGTAATTCCGTAGCGGCGATGGCTTTTTCCGACTTTCCGTCGCCATGCACCACCAACTCAGGAAAAAACGGCAATGCCGCGCCGTCGAGGGCCTGGCGGTACCCTGAAAATCTTTCGGTGTCCGACTGATGGCCAAAGCGGTCGCCGAGATAGGCAATGCGGCGATGGCCAAGCTGAATCAGGTGATTCGTGGCCTCGCGACTGCCCTGCACATTTTCAATCATTACTGAGTGCACGAATTCGCCAGGGTGCTGATTGTTTACCAACACGATGGGAACTCTCATTTCCGAAAGCAGCGGAATGTACAACGCCCCGACTCGCGAGGAGGTCACCACGATGCCATCCACGCGTCTTTCGTAAAACGACTGCACCACCTTGCGTTCTCGGTCCGGGTCGGCATTGGAATTTGCAAGAATCACCGAGTACCCGTGGTCGTTGCAGCACTCTTCAATGCCATCGACAACCTCACTCACGAAGGGGTCGGCAATGGAGGTCACCACCACTCCGATCGTTTTAGTCCTTTGGGTAACCAACCCCCGTGCTACGGCGCTGGCTCGATAACCCGATTCGCGGGCGATTTTCTGGATCTTCTCGGCGGTGCGGCGGCTAATCAACGGACTATTTTGCAAGGCTCTCGAAACCGTTGAAAAGGAAACGTTAGCCTTCCGCGCTATATCTTTAATGGAGGTAGGACGGTACACGGGATCAGTGGTTGCTCTTCTGCACACGTTTGCAGAAGGGCAAATATACTGTAATTCCCTGGCCTCCCGTATGTCAATGGGCGGGAATTTCTCTAGTTCGACCGCAAATATCCCAGAAATTCCGGATCACTCGCAGCTAATTTTCTGCTGAGATCTTCGGCAATTTCCCATTGACCGATCACCGGATATTCGAGCATGGCAAGTTGTGCCAGCGGCCACGACTTCTCAACCGCTGCTCGAATCGCGGTGCGTTCGTAAGCTTTCACGGCCAACACCATTCCACGCACGGATTCCGGCAACTGCCCCGTCGATATGGGCGTAACTCCGCTCCGGCTAATTTGGCAAGGGACTTCCACCACATCTTCGTCATCCAAATCCTCGATGCTGCCGCGATTGCGAACATTCACGACTACTTGCTTTGGTTCGTCGGACAACAGGCCGGTCATAACTTCTATCGCGATGCGGTGGTAGCCGGTGGCAATTTCAAACGGATCGATTTCCTCTCGTTCTTGACCAAAAGCCGAGCCTGCTTCAGCCTCCAGTCGAAGATATGAAGAGTTCCGCTGCATCAAATAATTTCGGTAAGTATTTAGACCCTCGCGCGGCGTTTGGGCTTGCAGCTGAGCGAACAGTGCTCCATTCAGCCGCAATAATTCCTCGCCGCGGCTGGCGCCGGCGCGCAATTGGTTGCGATACGCTTTTCGTTGGCTGTAATAAAAAAATAAATATTCCGAAGGAATCAATTGGAGCGTTTGAATGAGCAGCGGATCGAACAAACTGGCGTGATACAACTGTCGCAACAGTTCGGGATCTTGCAGCAGCCGGCCCGTCACATCTTTTCCGCGCACGGTGACACGTCGCACCCAGCCAAGGTGATTCAATCCGGCATACTCGCATGCCGTCTCCGAAACCGGTGCGCCGAGCGCCTGTGCGATGCGATGAAACAACTCGGCAGGCGTATCGCAGATACCCACTATGCGCAAGTTAGTATGCTGATTGAGCGCCTGCGTTATGAGTCCGGCGGGATTCGTAAAATTAATGAACCATGCTTGCGGCGCCAGTCGTTCGACTACGCGCGCATGTTCCAGCGCAACTGGCACGGTCCGTAACCCCATAGCCACGCCACCTGGCCCGGTGGTTTCCTGGCCCGCAAGCCCCTGTTCAATCGCCGTGCGTTCGTCTCGCGCTCTCGCGGCCATACCTCCAATGCGCACGCTGCTTAAAATAAAAGAGCTGCCCTCCACGGCCGCTTCCAATGAAGAAGTGGTAGTCAGTCGAATATCCACGCCCAGATTGATGGCGATTTCCCGGCCCAGTGCGGCCATAACTTCCGCGCGTTCGTGGCTTACGTCGAAAAGAACCAGCTCGCTGATTTTCAGAATGTTCTGCGATTGCAGAAGTCCATGAATGAGCAGCGGAGTTCGCACGCCACCGCCGCCGATAATGCATACTTTACCGCTCATATGTGAGCATCCATTTCCGCGACCGTCGGAAATCCATCGATTCCGCCAAGACACCTGGTAGAGAGAGCTCCGCAAACAGTTCCGGCTTTAAGACAACTTTGCGGGTTGTCACCACGCAGCCACCCATACAAAAATCCCGCATCAAAACAATCGCCCGCTCCGGTGGTATCCACCGATTGAACCGTGATTGGCTCGCAAAAGGTGATTGTCCCGTCGCACATCAACCCCGCACCTGCCTGCCCCAGTTTGAGGGCTACGGCCCGAAATCTCATTTTCTCGAAGGCCTGCAGAATACGCCGAGGCTCCGTTTCGCCGGTCACGATTGTCGCTTCGCGCTCATTCGGAAAAAAAATGTTTACGTTGCGAAGCGCTTCCATACAGTCGCGATTGGAAAGCCATTCCGGATGCCAGCCGACATCGACGGAGAGAGTGCAACCTTGCGCGATTAACTCCCTGAATAAATTACCTGCTTCAGCCGGTTCTGGGGCGAACGCCAGATGAACGTGCCGGGCCTTGGCAAACTCTCCACGCGACGCAATTTGTTGCAAAATCGCTGGCAGTTCGCGGTTAGCTCCCATGTAAGTTAAGAAGGTGCGGTCGGTTGGGCTGGATATACTTACGGTCACTGCGGTGGGCTCGCGCGAGCTTCGGTGAATCGCTGCGGTGTTTACGCCGCGCGTTTCCAGCCCCTCGACCAGCCATTGCCCGTCGGTTTCGCCCACGACTCCGACTACGCCGACTTTGGCTCCCAGTTTCGCCAAGCCGCACGCGGTGATTGCTGCTCCTCCGCCGATTTCACGGCAAAACCGTTCCGCAAACAATTCTTCTCCGGCACGTGGCGGCCACGAAGGGAAACCACTCATGACCAGGTCCGCGAACAAGTCACCTACGACTATTACTTCCAGCGGCCGGAGAGCACTCATATTGCTCCTCTGGCTTCAGTCGGGCCGAACGGCCATTCAGCCTGCATGCGCGCACGCCACAGGTACGCACCAATGCCCAAGGCGATCAAAGCGATACCCCAAAGAATAAATTTGAGTCCACTGGCTGCAAGGATGAAGGCCCATCCTGCAAAAGCAATTACGCTGGTGATTGGATAAAACCACATTTGAAACGGCCGCTGAATATCGGGGCGATAGCGACGGATCATGGTCACCGCCACCACTTGAGCCATAAACTGTACGAGCACTTGGATAACGACTAGCGCGGTAATCAGATCCGATAAGTCCAGCAAACTTGCAACTGCGGAAGTGATCCCCATAAATATCAGGGAAACCCACGGAAAATTCCGTGTGGCATGCAAGCGCCCGAAGGCTGAAAAAAAACGCCCATCAACCGCAGCCGCATAAGGCACACGCGAATAACCCAGCAGTACGGCGAATAGCGACGCGAACGTAGTGAACAGAACAAATGCCGTCATCACCTTCGCTACCGTTGAGCCGTAAACTCGCTGCATCAGGTCCGACACAATGAACGTCGAATGCATGGCCTCGCGCCACGGAATTACACCGATGATCGAAACATTCATGGTCAAATATAAAATTCCTACCAGGAGAATGGACAACAGAATTGAACGCGGGATGACATATTCGGGCCGCTTTATTTCCCCCGCGAAGAAACACGCATTGTTGTAACCGCCGTAGTCATACATCGCCAGCAGTGTTGCGCCGCCTAATCCCACAAAAAATTGTCTCGAGAACGTGAAAGCATGCGGCGGAAAATCGAGAACGCGGCTCAGATGAAAATTGGCGATACCCGCTGCCGTTACGGCCAGTGCGGTGAAGATCACCACCACCCACAAGACGATCGAAAGTCGACCGACGGAGCTAATATCGCGATAAAGCAAAATAGTAATAAGAGCGCAAACCCCGACGGCCACCGCTTTGCCCTCCCACCAATTCATCTGCGGCCACAAAAATTTCGTATATTGCGCGAAGCCCACCGCTCCCGCGCCGATCGATAGCGGCGCCAGACATACCGTCTCCCAGATGAACAGGAAGCTCATAAGCCTTCCCAGACGTTTGGGCCCAAACGCTTCCGAGAGATAGCGATATGGGCCGCCCGTTCCGGGCATAGCCGCGCCGAGTTCTGCCCAGACCAAGCCGTCGCAAACAGCCACCAGCGCCCCCAGCAACCAACCAAGCATGGCCTGTGGTCCGTTCATGGTGGTTAAAATGAGGGGGATAGTGATGAACGGGCCGACCCCGATCATCTCCAACATGTTGGCGGAAGTTGCTTCCAGAAGCCCAAGCCGGCGCTGCAGATGGGGAGAATTCTGGCCAGGCACGGCGGGATTTTCTCACACGTTTGCATAAGCTCGCAAGGTAAGATGAACGGTCATGCTCGGGCTGCGCGTCTTCAAGTTTTCGTCAATCATTCTGGTGCTGGTCGGCTCTGCCATGGGCCAACAGCCGCCGCAAACCGATTCGAACCTGGCGATAAGACAGGCCGTCCGGTTGACCCGCGAGCACCGTTATGCGGAGGCAGAAGCAACACTGAAAGGCGTCAATGCTCCCGCCGATCCTGCCCAAAAGATCGCATTTTACCGATTGAGAGCCGCCATTGCGTCAGGACTTGGCCATTTCGCGGCGGCAGCAGAAAATATGGACATCGCAGCAAGGCTGGCACCGGAAAATCAAGATTTGCGTATCGCGGCAGGCATCGCGCGTCTCCAGGAGCAGGTCGAAAATCACGTCAATCCTGTTCAAACACTCAAGCGGTTGCGCACTGAAACGCTGCCGGCGCAACAAGCCGTCGATATCCGTTTGCGTTTGGCGGAAATTCTCAGCCGCGCCAATCTGTTTTCCGAGGCAGTTGTTGATTTTGCTGCAGCGAGTGCTCTGGCACCAGACCGCGGTGATTTACTTTACGATCTTGCCTTGGCGAATTTTCGCGCCGGCCGTCTCGACGACGCGTTGGCTAGCGCCGAACGCTCCAAAAGCGTGGCAGAGACCGGCTCTATTGAAAGCCTCATTGGTGATATTCAGGAAAAGCGAGGAGATCCACTTGCTGCTGTTCACAGTTATCAGGCTGCTGTCACGCTGGAACCGTCTGAAGAACGTTATCATCTTGCGCTTGGTCTGGAATTATTGCGCCACCAGACATTCGATGCTGCGCTGGTGGTCTTTAAGCAGGCATCCGCACTTTTCCCGCAATCCCTTCGTGTAAAAATCCTTTTAGGTCTGGCGTATTACTTCGTTGACCGCTCGGCGGACGCCATGCAAGTGCTGCTGGACGCAGCTAGAATGGATCCGCGAGACGAAACTGTCGCGCGTTACCTGGGTGAGATTACGTTGCAGGATACTTCCACGCCTGACCCGGCAGCGATTGCGCAAGTGTGTAGCTTCGCTGATGAACACCCTGAAAACAGAACAGCCGACGCCTTCTGCGGAGGTATTTTATTGAAGGTCGCCCGTGACAACGGGGATATTTCGCGTCGCCCCGAAATTCTTCGCCGTCTGCAGCACGCCGCTCATATTGCGCCCAGGGAGCCAATGGCTCGATGTCAGTTAGGTAAAGCCTTCGAATGGGTCGAACTGTGGAGTCAGGCCAGACCCGAAACGGAAGTGTGTGTACAGTTAGATCCCGGCTCTCCTGATGGTCATTATCAACTCTCGCGCGTTTACCGTCGTCTGGGCTTGACGGCCTTAGCTAACCAACAGACCTCGCTGCAACAAGCTGCCGCCCTGAAGCAAAGTGAAGAAAGCATTCGTCGGACAGAAACCGTAACCAAATTTCTCGTGTTGCTCGAACACTAACTTCGCCTCGGTGCGAAGTACCCGCAGACGCCAAATACAGCTCACTCGGAAAAAACACGATAATGATCGCGGATTTAGAAGGGGTTTGCCCGACGGGCTCACCCCCCTAGTTTCGTTACAAGGCCGCTGCGTTAGAAACTAACCTTGACGCCGAATTCCATCGAGCGTGGTGCGCCGATGGCGAAGACCCCCGATCCGAGTCCACTCTCAAACGTGCGACGGGTGGACGCGGTCGTGCCGACGCCCGCGACTGATCCAGCGCTACCGTCAAGAACTCCGCTGATCAGATTGTCTGGGCCGTTGTAATTCTTATGGTTGAACAGGTTGTAGAAAGCCGCCTGCGGTTCAATTCGGAAGCGTTCCCACCTACGTATGGCTTTGATAGACCAGCCGAGGCGAAGGTCGAAAGTGAAGAAGTTTCCGTTATTTACCTGGCCTGCCGGCGCGGTGGGTAGTTGTAGGTTGTCGTAGTTAGCACAACCAGCGCCCGGATTCAGAGACGGTGTAATCGCGCACAACGCGTGCAACTGGTCGGAAGTGAATAACCCAGCATTTACCAGTGTCTGGCCGGCGGGGGTCAGCTGGTTGCCGGATTTGTCGCTGTAACTCTGCAGAAACGCGTTCAGGTTACCGGCATTTATACCGCGGCCAAACGAACCGATATTCGATCCAGGAACCGGCGCAAACCCTGCTTGCCCATCACCATTCGTGTCGTACTGGAAGATATCTTCCAGGTTGCCGGGGGCAAAGAAAGTGAGCGTCTGCGGAAGAGCCGTGTAGTAGTGGGTAATAAAGTTGGCGCGAATGCCCGCCGGAAAACTCATGACCACGCCGGCCGAGAATTGGTGTGTGCGGTCAAGACCGGTCGGCCCAATGTATTTTCCAGGATTCCTGTAGTCCACGGAGCTGTTGACGAAGTCGCCGTCGGCCGCTTGGCCCACATATCGGGAAAATGAGTAGGAGATCTGGGCGTTCACGCGATGGACAAATGATACCGGGCTCCTTATATCCGACCGCAGAACAACATCGAGTCCGTTATAAACGGAGCGCCCAATGGGTTCCAGGAGGAGTATCTGTCCATAGTTGGGATTCTTGCCCGGGAATGCAGCTACTCCCGGGCCGATCGGGAAATTGCCGGTAAAGTTGGGACCTCCAGTGAGGCCGTTACCCGCGTAATCGCCAATTTTAGCGCCAGCAGCGATGGCACAATTGATAGAAGCAGCGTCCGTTGCTGTGCCACAGCCGAAAGCACTGTTGGTGGCCGAAATTGCGTTAGTGGCAGCGACCGGATCCAGGATACTCGCGTCGCCCTGGTGGTTCTGGTCAACACCGAGAAGGGTGTGCAGACCCACGTTGCGAATGTAGTCTACGCTGAGCACGGTCCCAGGGTGAAGTTCGCGTTGAACGCCAGCATTCATCTGGATGGAATAGGGCGTTCGGAAATTAGGAGCAAACATGGACCCAGTGTTGGCGCTCGTGTTGCTTGAGCCGAAGTAGGCACCATTCGCTTGCGGCCCCGCAGCAAGGGTGGCCGCCTGATACTGCTTCTGCAGGTCTGAGATGGCGGTTTGCACGTTGCCGACAGCGTTATTGTCGCCGCAAATTTGCGTCGGAATATCCAAGCCGTCAACGGTGGTTACGAAGGAGCCGTCAGGCATGGTCACGCCACCTTGAGTGCAGACTTCCTGGACCTGGTTAAATAAGCCCTTGGTCAAACGGCCGGGACGATCGAAAAGTACGTTGTTGAAAACGCCGTTCTCGTAATAGATTCCCGAGCCCAACCGGATGACCGTTTTGCCGTTTTTCCTGGGATCCCACGCTAATCCAAGCGTGCCACCAAAGTTTTTGTTTGGTTGGTGAACTGGATTGCCCAAGCCGGACTGAAAGGCGTTCAACTGAGGAACCGCTGGCAAATCGGAATCGGTCCGGCCGGTGTCGCGGTTGTAACGAAGACCAAAGAGGAAAGTAATATTCGGCCGGACTTTCCAAGTATCCCCGATGTACGCGTTGACGCGAGTGTCAAATTGTCCACCACACTGTTGACCGAAACTGGCTATTTCGGTGAAGCAACCTTCTCCGTTGCCGACATCAATCCGGTGCACCGGCCAATTGAGTGGGTTGGTATCCCCGCCCGGGCCAAACGGGTCCGCATTCGCAAAGGCATCGTTCGCAGGACTAACGCTGGCCCTAACTGCTGGCGCAATACCGAAGAAGCTGGCAAAACCGCCACCCAGGATCCGATTTACACCGGCGCCGTAGCGGATAATGTGGGTGCTAAAGCTCTTGGTGCCATCGTATTTAAATTGTTTGTTGCTCTGGTAGGTTTTTTGCGGCGCAAGAATATTCGGCCCTGAACAAAACAGATCGCCGCCCGCGGTGCAAGAAGTAGAAACATTGCCGACGGCTAAAGCGAGAAGCGGAGCCGGGTTGAAGATGCTCGATCCGGTTACCGCATCGGTGATGCCGTTGCGAAACTTCAGATAACCCACTCGGAAGCTGTGAGTCCACGTGCCGTGGGTAATATCTACACCAGCACCATACGTCGGTGTGAAGTCTACGTTTGCGAATTCCTGATAGGTCCCAGGCACAAAGGTTGCAGCGTTGAGATTTTGCTCATAGCCAAACTTGAAGAACGCATGGATATTATTTCTCACCGCATAGTCAAGACGGCCGAGGTACTCCTGATCGCGGAATGGGGAGTTGAAGGTAGTGGTAAGCGCGTCAAACGGAGCGATCGGCGCGCCAGCGGCGATCAAGTCCTGCGTGGTACGTTCCCACGAGCCGAATGCGAAAAGCTTATCTTTCCAGAGGGGCCCCCCCAGGTTAACGCCATATTGTTTACGGTTGAATTGCGCGGCTGGATTGCCAATCGCAGCAGACGTACCGTCGCTTCGGTAATTGAAAAAGCCTTCGCCATGAACGGTGTTCGTTCCGGAAATTGTAGTGATATTAACAGTGCCGGAAGAAGTGAGCTCCGTGGAGAGGTCGAGGCTGGACTGACTAACCTGAAATTCCTTGATGGAATTTACGGGCACGTTCTGGGTCGTGGTACCTACCGTCTCGTCCGATATGTCGAGGCCATCGACTTCTATGCGAGCGGTGCGGCCAAAGCGGCCGCCAAACGAAATGGAAGAAAATCCTTTTTTGGTGGGGTCAAAATTGCCACCGTCCTGAATTTGGACGCCGGGTTCGAGCTGCGCGAGATCGAGGAAGTTACGTCCATTTATAGGCAGGTTTTCAATCTGAGCCGTGGTGACGACCCCCTGAATGGTCGTCTGTTCGGTGTCAACGCTGACGGCCGAACCCTCAACAGTGATAACGGTGCTTTCCGAGCCTATTTCCATCGTCACATTACCCGGTGTGATATTTCCTACCTGGACCGTCATGGTTTCTTCGATAGCCTTGAACCCTGAGCTTTCGACACGAACGACGTATTGGCCAGGTACCAGCGGCCCAGAGTTGTAGGTTCCACTCGCCGTAACCTCGGGGGTGACAACTGCACCCGTGCCTTTGCTGGTGATCGTCACCTTAGCATTCGAAACTGAAGCACCGTTGGGGTCGAGAATTGTTCCTTGAATTGTGCCTGTCGAGAGCCCGGCTTGGGCGTGAGCGCAGGGAACAAACAACATGTTCCCCCCGACGCTGACAATAGTTACAGCAATTAACAAGGAGAGGTAAAACAGTTTGCGAGCTGGACTCATTATTCCCCCATCGTTGCTTTCGCAAGATTTAGATTTAAGATCTTAAAGTGTGAAGTTGGATCAGATACCCATCACCATCAATGGTTCGCGACCCCAGCGTCCTTAAAGCGTGTAATCTTTTAAAGCAAGTAAGTGTCCAAGTTTATGTAAAGGTTAGATCGAATAAATATAATGGAATCTTAATTTACAACAGCGAAACAAGGGTCTGACGTCGGTCGTCTCCGATAAAACGCATAAATATACATATTTTTGTATTGGCACTCCGAGAACATACTCCGCAGATCCAGGATCCCACTGATGTTGGTTACTGTGGCCAAACCTACCTACACCCATACCGCCGGTCCCGCCACGGGGGAGTTCGGCAGTCACGGCTTGCTCTCCACGACGCGCAGGTCCTTGGCGTGCTGAACAGAGTTCTCATGCTCTGCCGGAGAGTGTTGTTCGGGAGCCGCAGAATTCACTGCTTAACGGGTTCTGGCCCGAGCATATTCTGTGTCCCGAGCTAGTCGCAACGAAACGTAATTTGTTTCACACTCGACTGGCAGTCGCACATCAGGCCGACGCGAATATTGCAGCAACCTGCCCCCCGAAGACCGCTCGCATCGCTGTTGGACATTCCAATAACTTGGCTTTCTGTTTCATAAATTATATGAATTTACAAAACT